>Ga0210040_10000489_pt1 | contig 66317 bp, 67 predicted proteins | sample CryGeyCG12114_NA_FD_185462 | JGI IMG/M metagenome (GOLD analysis project Ga0210040, IMG submission 185462) | Groundwater microbial communities from aquifer - Crystal Geyser CG19_WC_8/21/14_NA (SPAdes) (version 2) | ecosystem: Environmental > Aquatic > Deep subsurface > Groundwater | place: USA...
ACAGTACTACAGAAGAGCAATCATTAGAGTAATAATTTGACCAGATGCCGACTTACAATCGCATGACGTCTCGAAGGCAAAACTTTACAAAAGGCTTGGACATTAGACGTTTATGCTAACATCAATTGATGCCACGTACAATAGGACTATGTGCTCAGTGTGGTTCCATGATGGCTCCTACTCCAACTCCGCAAGGTAAAATACAAGGGTATCATATCACTTCCTTCCCGTCCCTTCACCTGCACCACATCACCTCAAGACGAACCCTCCAACGTGTCAACAGACAACAAACTGTCGACAAGCATCAAAACATGCGCGAGCACACCCGTGATCTCCCCGGTCAAGGCCGAAACAACACCGACATCAAGCAGGGACTGCACCTCCCCGACAAGTCCTCCAACTTTATCCGAGAGAGTGTTCAGCGTAGGCTGCAGTGCAGAGAGGTCCAGTCCGAGGTCAGCATCATCGGCGATGTTTTGGACCTTGGCGAGAAGGGCATCGACAAGACCTTCGACGTCTGCTAGCACGCCTTCGACGTCGGCGCCTTCGAGGTTGTGGATGAGATTTGTGAGGGTGGATTCGGTGGTGGTGGTTATGCTGGTGACGTCGGCGAGGAGACTGTTGACGGTGCCGAGGAGGTCTTCTTGGCCGAGGAGTCGTCGGCTTATGTCGCCGGCTGGGACATCGTTTTCGATGTTTGAGTCCTGGCGCTTGGTGATGTCTGTGATGTCAAGCTTGTCGGTGAGGCCACTGAAGTCCGGCTCTGCGGTCAGGCTGCCAAGCTCAATTTTGTTGGTAAGCTCGTCGAGGTCTTTGTCTTCCCGCTTGACGATATCGGAGGCGCCTGCTGTGATAGTGGCCTCGAGGTCATCAGCTAGACCTGTGACCTTGTCTGTGACTGCATCTTTGGTGCCATCGAGGATGGGCGCTGACGTGCACGTCAGTGATCAGTGTCCGGGGCGGGACTGGGTTGCTTACCTGCAATGACGGCTGTCGTGAAGAGCGTAGCGAAGATGATTGAGGCACGCATGATGGTGGTGGTTTACTTAGTGCTTGTGATCAAAGGAATGGACGTCTGTTCAGGCAGGTTCAAAGAATGACTTGGGTAGAATGACTGCACGTTGCTGGTGACGAAAAGAAAGGCCTGCCATAGTGTCGCGACGCAGCGTCCCTTATATGTGAGCTTCGCATCTTCTTCCAATTTGCCGCGGACCTGATGATCTTGCACATCACCTTGCGGATATTGTCGACAAAGTATTGACCTCAATCAAACATTTGAGTAAGTTCACGCCGCTCGCACTGCTATCTGCTGCTATTGTGAACGCAACTGAGGCTCTTGCAGATCATCCAGTTACCAACAGGGTCTGTGGAAGGAACGCAATTTGGGAAACGAATATCAGATCCTAACTCGGGATGGCGGACGGTTACTACCGTGAAAGATGCAACATTGGCCCGGGTCTCGGGATAATGATCGACAGCCAAACCCTTTCCGGTGCCTCAGGTCAGCCTTAATTGACCACTCCTCTGCAGATCACTGATTGTGGCCACCAGCATCACGTTCGGACAAGTCATGTCTGGTGCTTGACGAGTCGTGGTCGGCGACATTGACACTCGATCCGCCGTACCAAGTGGCCACTCCATGGCACCTGCCCTACAAGACTGTGTGTAGGCTTAGCACTCCGACCACGATAATCCATGCGCATAACAGAGCGATCGAATGATGGCGCAAAGAAGGTCTCAGGAGGAGCGTAGAGACAAGAGATCCGTGTCAACGCGGAAGGAAGACCTTGAGGCGGTGCCCGAGCCATGATCGATGACTTGATGAACGGCTGAAGACGATAGGTTGGCTTGTCCTCCGGCTCCTAGAAGATAGAAGATAGTGCTCAAAGCTTTATTGCGCAACCAGATTGCACAGCATGGGAGACTTCCCGATCCATTCTTTCTCGTCTAACTCCTTCAACAGCCATCTGACCATACTCCTCCGGCTCAGCGTCTTATTCTCGGTGTTGCCTGTCCCACCAAGCACAAAAGCTCTGACCTCCAGCTCTCTACTTCCTTCCGTCAGCAACGGTACTCTGAACACCGTCGCTTCCAACCCCTCCCTCTGCTCTAACCTCCCAAAGGAATTATCCATAACAGCATGAGCAATACCCTTCATCTCTGCATTGCCCTGTGGGACGACAACAACAGGAAGCATACCATTCAAGTACCACCCCCAACTCATCTGCTTGTTCTCACCCGGGACCTGGAAGGACGGCGTGCTAAGGACCAAAATCCGCTTGACGCCCATCGCGCGCATAGTTGGAACAACAATACTTTTCAGCGCGTCAGCAATAGGCGTAGGCTTCGTCCTCGTGAGAAAATGATAAAGACTCATATATGCTCCCAGCACAGAGATCACAGCCGTGACTTTTGGAAAGACCCATTAGCTGAGAGGGCAGTGCGGACGGCGCTTTCGTCTGTGAGGTCGCCTTCGATGATGCGGATTTTGCTGGCCTGGATATCGGTGGTTGTTGCTGAGGGGAGGACGGAAGTAAACTTTGAGCGGCTTGAGGCGCGGACGTAGAGGGTCAGGAATGGCTTGGCTGGATCTGTGGCAGGTATAGAGAGGTGTTCTGTGATGAATGCGAGTCCTGAGACCCCGCTTGCTCCGAGGAGGAGGATGTGTTGGGGGCTTTCGCCCTGTCGGCGCGCTGTCATTTTGATTGGATATGATGGGATATGCTCGAGGGGAGATTCCAGACTTGGATGGTATACCTTCTGGTCAGTGGAGGTCAACTGTTGAAGACGTCTGTTCGTTGAGGACGTTTTATTGCTTTACCCTGATGATGCTGGTAATTACTTTTACTGGACTTAGATTGAAGACTGAAGACTGCTTTTAAAAGGCATCTACGGACGTCCTCAAGTACATTCGTAGATTGACTGTCTCCGGGGGACCGACGCTGCGGAAGGCAGCATCCTTTGCAAATGTTATATCATCATCTCAGGTTCATCCGTGTGAGCTTTGACCGAAGTTGAACGGTCCGCAGAGCCTTCAGGACGTGAGACTTGACTCGTCCGGGGTCGGCGACTTGGAGCCCCGACGCTTACTTTCACGGACCAATAATTGGTAAATCTTTTCGCCCAACATGCTACTCGTTCTTGAACACCGAGCCTCAGATTTGTATCGGACAACGTGCAGGAATAGATACTCTGTATCCAGAGACAGCGTTGACTCAAAAAGGTCAACTGCTAAGTCAACGAAGGCGCGACTGACGAAGGGACTGAGAGTGCAGGAGCGCTGTAGCCCTAGGTTAAACCTGCCAGTACGGAATTCCTCCGAGCTCTTCATCTTACTTCGTTGGCATGACAACACACATTTCAAATTTCGAGATTTCCAACTCCGTAGGAGTCGAGGTGAGCATATGGGCCCCGTAACGACGCGTAAGATGTACGCAACATGACACCGCGGCACGTATGGATCTTTGGCGCACTGTGGGGGTGGTCACATCCGTGTTTCAGGGTCGGAGAAGGAGTCAGAGACACTACTAAACCGGCCCCCTAATCTCCTGTTTCGACTCACTGCCCCTCCACAAGGTTGAGCGTATCTCGGATCAAAAGCGATCAGGGGCAGATCTGAACAGCGCCCATCTCAGCCACGGACCATTTGGCTTATCATGAGTGCCTGGCATCTAATAGGTGCTAGGTAGCGCTTGCTGCAAGCACCAGTGGAGGCATCCCCAGTAAATACTGTACAGTAGACTGAGATGGCGCTTTGGAGGTACGATAAAGTTCAGACGCTTCTGCGAGATCACCTGCATACATGTGACTTTCGGTGCGATGCCCGAGTAAGATGCACTTGGTGCTTTCTCCACTGGCTGCGAACAGTCGAAACAGTGCATGGCGGCTTGGTGATGGACGCCGAAGGGGTTGCAGCTTGTTGTTCAGACCAATACGGATGGTCGTGCTTTGGCAGCGAGTTTGAGAGCAGACATGACGGCCTAAATTGTGCGGGCTCACGGTTGTGCGATGTAGGTTTAATGATGCGAGACAGTGGGGGAGTTTGGCAGGATAAGCAGCCCTGCAAGGACGGCATGGAAGAATCGTCATAGTAAGATATAGCACAGATGGAAAGAGCGTTCAGCATTGGGTTCTGTTCTGTTGTCACTTCTGAATTCTCGCCAAAACCATCTGTTTTCTGTTGTCCACGCCCGCTGCATCAACCGACACCTGGCTCTACATTTCTTATCTCCAAACAAATTTCTCCAACAAGCATCCACCGACAGCACCTTGCAACGTGGGTCTCTAATATGCAGCATGAAGATCAAACTATAATTCAAAATACTTCCGCACCCATCGACAATGCTCCAACAGTAGCCAGCATTTCTTTGTCACCCTTCAGCGCTTGTGAAATCGAAGGACAAGAACAAAGGAGATTCATCAGCAATCCCGAGGTTGTTGAGGACACATTACATGACCGTGCAAGCGGGGAGGTCATGAACATATCCTCCGGGCTGCGAAGGTAAGGGCAACACGAAACGCTGAAAAGACAAGATCCGGGTAAGCAAAGGAGTGCTTAACCGAAATATGTCTTAAGAGCAGCACTTTCGCCCATACCTCCACAGCCACCACTGGCAGCACCATTGTGGAAGCCGAAGTTAGCGCCTGCCTGTGACCCAGTTGCGCAGTTGACGAGTTCGTAGCCAGTCAGGCACTGGTCGACGTCGTCTGAGCATTTGAAGACACAAGTATCCATGTCTGTGGTGCATTGTGGTGTGACGATGGACATGCTCCTGCCTTTCATGTTGACTTCTCGAGAGACGTCGACAACGCTATATGGAGCGCTGAAGGTACCCTCGCCCCAGGTGTCATAGACCTGACCATTTTTGAGCGATGAGTCACCGTAGACTGGGGCCCAGGCGCCGGACCAACCGTTAGGGAATGAGACGGTTTTACTGCCGTTGGCAGGGATGGAGACGGTGAGTTGTGGTTGGATGGCGTTGACCCAAGAACCAGACGGACCCCAGAGGACGAGAATAAGGTCTTCACCAGACTGGTTGATGAACTCGTTTGTCCATTGGCCGTCGGCGCCGATCCAAGGGGTGTTCCCGGAAGAGGTTGGGTTCAGACCAACAGCGGAGAATCCAAGATTCGTGAGGGTGTTGCTGTCGGTTGCGGTCAAGATGCTCGTATCTCGTGCCACTTTTCCCCGTCGCTCACTAAAGGACATTAGCACATGTCAAATGTGTTCGGTATTCGAACATACTTGTGAGCCTTCATCAGGTCCGAGTGACGAGCGGCATGGTTGTGCTGCTTGCCATGGTACATGGTTGCAGCAGCGGCCTGACCAGCGGCGAGGGCGCCTAGCACCAGTGCAGAGGTTGAGAAACGCATTTTGAGTTTTGGTAGGTTCGTATGTGCCTTTCAAAGGAGTGTTTTTGCAGACGCGGATCACAGATCGCAGTCAAGGGGTATGGAAGGATCGGAAGGCTTTCGACGTGATAGCGAAGAAGCTGAGATGTCGTGAAGAGAGTGAACACGATATCTTCTGCTTTGGAAAGAGTGTGAGAGGACAGAGTCCGAAACAGATAAAGAGCAGGCCGCACACGATATAATACACAAAGAGGTGAAGAGTTGAAAGGAGGAAGAAAACAACGCTTAGCAGGGGGACGAGAAATGAAGCAAGCACAAACGAGACCCACTGAAGGTGGCATAGCGCCGGCGTGGTGGTCGGAGCCACAAAGAAGTGACTCCATATTCCAGCTTATCGACCATTCGTGTACCTGAATGCATGACTCCAGTTCGGGGGTTGATGAAACGATAAGGTCGAGGATAATCTTGGATGTTTTGACGAATGAGCGTTTGGTACCTTGCATGTCGACTAGTCCGCGAAACGGAGGCTAAGACTTAGCCCAGCAGAGGGTTTGATCTGTCGGCCATGCAGATCACTCTTCGCCAGTGATGATGTGGCTGATTTGATCAAGTCCGGATTGAGACAGTCGATATGGTGAAACTTTGATATCTGAAATGAGGCATACGTTGCTGCTTAGCACACAACTTGATCGACTGTAACCGCTGTTTTCGTTTGAGAATGGTTTTCAGAGCGCTGAGAGAATGATGACTTGGGCCAGAGCAAGGATGGGCCCGGTAGTATGCCACGCAGCACAAAGTTTTCGGGCAGCCAAGATGCCCGCGAGCCAGAACGCAGGAACCGACGAATCGTTGCTTAAGCGCAAACCACAAAGAATGCAGAGATTTCTTTGACTTGACCAACCGTTGCTCGCCGGATATGCGCTCCAGCTGCAAGCACTTACCGAACGCTCGGTTATCCTGGTTACAAAGCATTGGCAGACTGACGTCTACGCCGTCAATGTCGTGGGACTGCCTGCGTTGTGACAGTACTTCCATGGCAGTTACACAACACTGCAGACCTTTCTGGCCCGGCAACTGTTCCTGTTCGTCCACTCTATCGTCCCTTGGCAGTTTGTGGAGGTCCATGACTACGGTACGAGTAGCTTGATTTCCGTGCATAAGAGCGACGTAAAGTGCTTGCATCGGGGAAAGGTGGTCTGAACAAGGTCCGTCTTGCCTCCGCGAGAACCCTTTGTCAAGAACGTTGCTGTGCGACAATAGGACGGCTGCGCGCCTGTGCAGGCCCGGACAAAGTCTTCGTTTGTCGTTTGTGCAACAGAAAAAATGGGAACTGCGGGTACGCCCTTGGCGCGGCATCGTGAGCAAGCGCTTTCACTGTTTCAGCACAACATCTCGGTCTCAGGCAAGATGGAAATTCTGTACCTGAGTAGACGAGAGCCGAACTTGGCGTTTTGCGATGCGCTCGTGCTCTCATTGGTCTGCACCACCGTGTAGGGTGCACAATAATGTCATGATGCGTTGTCAATATCGACTACTGTCTCGCTACTGCAGCGCAAAGCAGTCATGGACATCGTACCTGCATATACACCAACCTCTCGTTCCCAAATATGCGCTTGGTGTCCATCTTGAAAATGCCTCAATATCAGATTAGACTTTTGGTCTCTGCAGAGCTGCAGCATCGTTAACGTTATCGGTGCATCAGTCTGCTGGGAACGTTCAGTCCAAGAACAAAAAGAATTTCTATCAACTACCATCTGTTGGCTAATACGACCAGCATCGAGAGCCTCCGAACTCTGACCGGATACGAGTACGAGTCCGGCAGTTGTTCTCTATCTCACCGCAATGATACTGCTTGTTGAAGGTCATGGAAACACTCTAAGGATTTGCCAAGCAGAGCTCCCGAAGCACGAATGCAAGGTTTCGTACACATACGAGTCGACAGATATTGAGTCGAGCAATGAAAGCCGAAGAAGCAGCAAGATAACAGCAATCGGTATCGACTCCAAGGCGACCCCGCTTGTGCCTCTGAACTACCCCAGTCAACGGGGTCAGCATGGTCTGGTCCGCGCTAGAACTTACGATCACCGCTACCTCCCCAGGAGGACCGGAACCTTCATGAGGTCCCATTCACAAGCCTGGAATCCCGCTAGAGCAACCGATATTGGCCGTACTCGGCAGTAGTCGAGCTTGTAGGACCTCCAGTAATGCGTAGGTTGTCCGGTAGTTTCATTGTTGAGATAGACGCATACGCCACTTAGAGCCACTCCGGCCAGATTCTCGAGCTCTACAGAATGTGTCCTCCTACTGGAACTTCCGGGTTCCTCCACATACTGATGCTCCTCGTCGTCGTGCTTGCTTTCGTGACGTCCGCCTTGAGTGATCTCGCGCTTCGTCTTTCTAGTAGGTGCCGAGGTATCGTTCATGTACATACTTGCCCTCCCAATCAGTCTCCATCATCATCTGCTTCAGTATATCGTTGTTGATGCCAGGATCATCAGCCTTAAGTCCGTTGAGTGCCAGCTGCATGTCTCCTCGTACACATGGTCCATACTTCTCTAGCTGGACTTTGATGTCTTTGCGCTCGAACCTGTTAGTGTATAGGTTCAGGTCGAAACGACTCTGTAGGATCCTTATTTGACGGCTGACGAGCTTGTCTCCTTCGGTGGTAGAGGATAGACTATGTAGTGGACGATAGTGTTCGTTTGTTAGAAGAGACCCAGAATGAGGGCTTGTCGTTGTCGTAAAGGTAGATATCTATCTCCTCCGTATTCCAGTTACAAGCATTAATCATCGCTTCGAACACTTTTGACCCATGATAGATTCTGTTTCGAGCCGTAAGTGCACATGCCGTCGATTTCAGCATCCACATGCATAACAATCATGAGGAAGATGTTGTAGAGTACCAGCTTGAGTTTCTATGCGCCCTCGGACAATGCGGTGAGTTGTTGTTCAGCTTTATGGTCGGTGACCTGCGTGAGGTTGTCGAGGATGTGCTTTTGTGCTGTGGTACTCTGAGCTCGAGAGGCCGATAGGCTCTCCATCACAGTGTTATTTTGACATTGTATCTAATGGTTCAAGTCTGCATCTGCATCCGGCATGTTTGGCAGTTCATTCACAAAGTAGCCGACATCCTGATCATCTATCGAAGCCATCGTGCGTGTGCTTTCGAGCTGATGGTTGAGAGAGGAGAATGAGATCCATCTTGTTGATTTGTTGAGTTGCAATCATACCTGCTAGAAGTGGAAGGCACGATGGGCAAGAGCGTAGACATCGCAGTTGGGGAGGTAGGTGCCACTGGTGAGCTGAAGCATTGAGCATTTTTCAGCTCAAGCATTAGGCATTTTTCAACTTAAGCCTACCGCGGGATTCGCGGCTACCACCTCATCCAGCTATCGTGTACGGAAGGTAAGCTCTTTCTTTACTCGATAGTGGTTCTCAAAGGTAGAAAATAATAGTCGCTCGCGATCCTAGACTTTACGGTACTCGTTGTCTCGAGTATCGCTTTAGCAATTCTAACGGAAGGCCCTCGCTATCTAACAAGGCTTTATAATATAAACGATACCTTAGCCGAGGAAATCAGCTAGCTAGAAAAACGAAGCGTAGAAGTACTTAGGACGGACGTCACGACAGCGAGAACGACGAGGAGGAGGACAAGTATACAGAGCCGCCCCGAAAGGTGACTTAGAGATAACGCCCGCACAGAGAGGGTTGGCTGTGATGAAGAAAGAAATGGGAAATCGAGTGCTGCCAGTTGCGTTTGCACTGCTTCAGAATAGTTTTAAACGGCACGCTTGCTCTATTGAAACCGACTGATGCCTTCAAATTCCATGCACTAAGCGTAGAAGTTGACCGTGTCCTTCTTCTTCGCTTGCACCTCAGCGATCGCATCAACGTAGTGCTCATGAGAAATCTTCGATTGCCCCTTCCTCAGTGCGATCATGCCAGCCTCGACACAGACAGCCTTGAGCTGAGCACCACCAAACTCATCCGTACTCCGCGCCAATTCACCCCAGTTAATATTGGCCTCATCGACCGTCATCTTCCTCGAGTGGATGCGTAAAATTTGTGCTCTTGACTCCTCGTTCGGCAAGGGGAATTCGATCTTCCTGTCCAGACGACCTGATCGTAGCAGCGCAGGATCCAGCACATCGACACGGTTGGTGGCGGCGAGCACCTTGATCCGGTCGTCCGAGGCAAAACCATCAAGCTGATTGAGAAGCTCCAACATAGTTCTTTGTACTTCTCTGTCACCACTCTTCTCCGAGTCGAAACGCTTTGTACCCACGGCATCTAGTTCATCAATGAAGATGATCGAAGGTGCCTTCTCCTTTGCCAGAGCAAATGCGTCTCGAACCAATTTGGCGCCATCACCAATAAACATTTGCACCAATTGAGGACCGGCCAGCTTCAGGAAAGTAGCGTTGGTCTGAGCAGCGCACGCACGAGCGAGGAGTGTCTTGCCAGTGCCGGGAGGTCCATACATTAGGGCACCTGTAACGTGGTTAGCATGAGGGTCAACACAATACGTGCTGTGTGGTAGACGTACCCTTCGGCGCCTTAATGCCAATCTTCTTGAAACGCTCAGCCTCTTTCATCGGCCACACCACAGCTTCGACAAGCTCTTCAATCTGCTTGTCCAGGCCTCCAACGTCCGTGTACTTTTCTGTTGGCTTCTCGTCGACTTCCATAGCCTTGACTCTTGAGTCGTACTCAGCAGGTAGGGTGTCAAGGACAAGGTAGGAGTCCTTGTTCACGCCTATCAGATCTGCCGGCTTCAGTTTTTCGTGGTCTACGAGACCAATCAAAGGTAGAAATATCGTTTGTCTCGTCGAGGTCTTGATGACTGCTGACTTGCCAACTCGAGTAGCGTCTAGGTCGATGTTGGCTCCTTCCTCCGCGGCTTCTGCTTCAACATCGAGGTCCAGCAGTTCAACAACATTGCCAACGAGGTATGGAAGCTGCCTGGAGTGCATGTCAGCGTTGTTGTTCCTGAAACGGGTGCACCGGTGTGCTTGTCTGCTTACCTGTTGTTCTCGATCTTCTCCAAATTGTCCTTGATCTTCTCTTTCATCGTCGATTCTTCGTGCTTCAGCCGGGCGAATTCGGACTTCAAGATCTTGAGCTCGTTCTCTAGTAACCGCCGCCTATTTATAACGTCTCTGGTACTAGATTGGAAGATCTCTTCGTCTAGGAAGCCCTCTTCTTCTTTCTTGCCTTCGCCATCTTTCATCTCAGCATCGCCACCTTGGCCATTTGACTGCTTCTTCTCCTCTTCATCTCTGTCCTTCTTCTGTTCCTTCTCATCGCGCTCAAGGTCATCAATATCTTCGAGGGTGGACATCTTGATCACAGGGATCACGGACGACGAATCAAACTAGTGGTATTCCGATCACGGTTGATAGGGATCCAGATAGACCGCCTGTTATAGGAGGACGACGTGCTGCGTTTGAGTTATGAAGAGGACGGAGTGACACCGCTATGCGATTTCCATCGGTCAGGGAACCAGACGGCTGTTGAGGCGTAAGGCTGCACGTGCCAAGGCTGTACGTATACACCGGGAGCCTGCCAATGATATCAGAGATCCTCTCGGACAAGCAAAGTGGCCGGTTCCGCTACTGAACGCACCTGCTATTCATCTTCTCAGTAATGATACATAATGCCAACCATCGTTATATTAAAACAACCTCGTGCTTATCACGCTGCTATCGCTACGAGCACGTACATACCAATTACGATGAAAGAAGACAAAGTACAACCCGTAACATCGACTAACGTGCATGAACTCACATATCAATGTCTCAACGCACTGGACACAGACTATTCATATCTGTGCACTCAGACTAAGGCTACGGAGAAGCCAAGGGATAGCTCAGAAAGTGATTGTCTAAAACCTTCGTTGCAACGGTAATATCTGTATGTGATCTATTGGGTATTTCCCATGAACATGCACTTTTGAAGACGACAATGACCCAGTCGCCTTGCCCCAGGTGCCAATAAATGCCGATTCGCTCCTCGTGTCCCCCTCGCAATGATTGATTATGGCTATAAACCACATATTTGTAAATGATCCTCTAACAGCCGCCTGACACGATTAAGGACCTGTAAAGAAAGAATGATGCACATCGCCACGTCCGATTCCCATATTCGCTATGAGCGAACAGTTCTTCTGTAATATCTCCTGTCATCGTAAAGAGTTTGAGAAAGAGAGCGACATATAAAGCTCTGATCAAGCAGATGGTGTAGAATGCGTTCTGCTAGTGATTGATGCATGCAGTCGAGATGGCTGAAGCGTCTGTTGAATTTTTCCTCCTCAACTCCAACACCGTAGTCATAAAGGTTGCCAAACGACGAAAGACTCCAAACCGTCCATTCCGAGATCATGCGCGCTCGAAATCGTGTGAATCAAATGAAAATAATTGCAAGTTCCCCATCGTTAATATCGTGAATATCGCTTGAAGATTCGAAGTGAACGCTTGTCAAGGGTGACGAATTGCCATTTCAGCAGAAAGCAGCGAATGATGCAGCTTCAGACGCATGCTGTCGACTGCCGGCAAAGTGGTGGTAAACGTAGTTAAAACAGTTTTCACAGAAGTCAATTAGCTTTTCCAACGCTCGGTCGTTCTGTACAGCTTCAACCAACGACTGACTGAACGTGGTAACCTGGATGAGACATGTAGTAGTCTGCAGGTGGTTTGCTGCAGAGGCCACATCCACAATGAGCTCCATGCGGTGACCAGTTGTTGATGTGTTGGTACCCTTGGCTGTACTGCGGAGCGTAGTAAGGTGAGACCTGGGCTCTTTGCGAAGAGTATGCAGACTTATTAGGAGCATTCCACGAAGCTCTTGAGTAATTGTCTGCTACGGTAGCATAATGCCAGTTGTTGTTGTAGTAGTCCGGTGTGGCTGGACCACTGTGGTGGGTCGAAGGTGGAGAGTATTCTGAAACATGGGATCGAGGCCATGCAGCATCGTAATGGGACGCATGCTGGTACTGGGGAGGAATCGGGCCTTCAGGCGACATGAGTGGCTGGCGCATGTGTGAATGTCGTGATAAGTTCGTGTTGATGGGCGTTAGCTTGTGAGTGCTCTTGGCCTGAGCAAGCTGCGCCTTCTCCGCGTACGAATGCCAATGTTCAATCCACATGAAGAATCCTTGGTCTGGGTCATACATGAGACCATGTATCTCCCAGTTGAAATCCTTGAGCCATGCAAGTTCCATGGCATTAAGCTCTTGAACAGGGATGTTGCTAACTTCAGCCCATGATCTGTTCTGAAAAGTATTGTCGTCGAGGAATTTGCTACCGAGAAGCAAGCATGTCGTCAACATCTTCATTAGCGAAGATGATGCGCTCAAATCTCCTTTCTCGAATTTCATTCGTTCTTGAAGGTAGAACAAGCCCAGCATGATTGTGGAACTTGGTAAACGTGTAGACGAGAGGATCTGCAAAACGTATTTCCGAAATTGTGGTGTAGGCGAAGCACTGACTCGCGAGACCATCTGTTGGCACATCTCAGCAACAAAATTGGCCATCATTTCCATCTCATAGTCAAGGTGTTGTGCAACGCCCCCAGTAGGCTTGTCCTCCTTTTGCTTTGTTGCCACGTGGGAATGCGGATAGTGAGGAGCATATTTCATCTCATCAGGCACCTGGATAGGAGGCAGGATCGGTGCAGCTGCGGGCGCGTAGTGGTACTGTGCAGAAAGTGGTTGGGGGTAATTCATCGCGTAGTCCTGGACGTTTGGCATTTGTTTTGAACGACTGTGGGCGTGATGGGCTGAATATGCAGGCACCTGTTGATAGTGGTCGTTGAAGTCTCTTGCGGTGTAGCTATGCCTGGACTGCTGAGAGCGCGACGGATAGTATCCATAAACATCTTCGCTGGCGGAACTCATCGAGTTAAGGTAACTCGTCCGATACTCAGGTGGTGTAAGAGGAAGCCGCATATTGGGAGCCTGCGGGCCCCATCTTTGGTGGGCGGACATGTTTCGAAGGTGGAAGGATGGCACAGACAGTGTGTCTGGCCACGGAGGACGCGAAAGGCGTCGAAAGCCGAAGCTTTGAGTAGTGTGCTATGCTCGGTTCACAGACCAGTCATAAAAGTTCAGGATATGAGTAGGTGGTATGTACCGACTGTACAGAAGCCGATGAACTTATGTTTCTGGTCCAAGTATAGGTCGAGCAAACAGACGTCTGATATTGATTGCAAAGAACCAAACAGTCGTGATGTTTGTTGCAGGCGTTGCTGGTGTATTTCTGCGTAAACGGATAGATCGACAAGACTTAGTGAAAAGCTCGTCTATTTCGAAGTGCGTAGCAGGAAGGACTTCTTCAACGTTGTGTCTAGTAAGATGCCAGGTCAGCGGGTGCCACAGCTGAAGGTGCGAAAGCGGTAACTCCGGTGCAGATGTATGCAAGATTCAGATTCGCAATCACAGTGCGGGTAGAGACATACAGTGTTACCAAGAGTCCCCGACGACCTGAAGACAACTCAGCAGTCCGAGGTGAATGCGATCTGTGGGCGCAGCGACCAAGGCGGCGTCGTAAGTGTGCTGAGAAAGATGCAACAGGCAGATGCAGAGGCCCAGAAACAAATGTTTCTTCCAGCCAACAAGAGGGCAAAGCTGATGGGCTGGGAAGAACTTTGTGTTTGGCGAGTCAACACAGCCACTAAGAGGTGATTCCGGCTTTAAGCGTTCGGCGCCTGGATTGCCCGCTACTGGTCGAACTGAACAATTCGCAGATGCGGTGTCTTGCCCTTGCCACGACAACGGCTCAGTAGACGAATCTGAGGCGATAATATCGATCCTAGAATAGCGAGGTTGAGACGCTGGCGGCGCAGTGCCCTCGTCCTGCGGAAATTGTGGCAATTACGCTGACCGTCCCACAGTTTAAATTGCGCAGCTTCCTTGGTCGGGGCGGTCAAACGTATGCGTAATTCCAAGCTATTTTGGTGGAATAGGTAGGATGATAGCACGCCGAGCAGATCAGTCGCTGAGGTTGACGATGGTTGGACTGCAAAGAATTCAGAACAAGTTTTGGGGAGCGTGAAGAGTGAAGGGTTGGGAAAGAGAACTGAGAACTGAGAACGAGCACCTGCAGTGTGATGCGTGAGCCTGCCCTCACAAAACCAAGGCGGGCCGCACTTCACCTGCAAAGTCTCTGGATTCTGCAGAAGAGCAAAAAATACAACGCTAATTATCGACTACTGCGACGCCGTACGGAAAGACTAGGCACGCAATAAAATGGTGGACGGCCAGCTCAGGGAGGCGAGGGCACAAAGGCAACCTCATGGAGAACCAGTCCTATCCTAGGAAGCCTACTCGGCATGGTGACGGTGTGGATGAGGGGACCAAGACCAATTACGTGCGCAGCTCCTTCACCAACAGCAATTTTAGGCTCATGAATCTCGCATTTGTGCTTTCTGGTTGGCCGGCTCTCGTGGAGGCGTTCCTTAATACAGGCAGCGCTGTAGTCCAGGGCTGGCTTCTGCTGGATCGGCACCCAACCTGAGCTGTTTTCCTCATTTCCTTTTCTCCTCCTTTGAGCGGTACCGACGATGTGGTCAGTGCACGAGCATATGGCATTTGTTGATTTAATACCAAGGTCTTGTTCTCTGAGACCACACAAACCTGTAATCAAGGTGTTGGCATGCGCGCATCGGATACTCGCCGGATACCACAAATGGCCTTTGGTGCGCAGAAGCTCCGGACGAAGACCGTCGCGTTATTCTTAGCAGAAGTGCCACTGCACCGTGATCGTCATGTGTGAATCTGGATCGGCCAACAGATTTGCTGAACCACCAATTTCTGTATGCCTAATGGTAATTGTGCACGTAGAGTTGTCAGACTGACAGAAGCATTATTGAAATACTCGTTTTCGTGAAGATCTTACTCATGATCATTGACCGGCAGCAACCAGTGATGTATCCGAAGCCGAAGACTCCGTACCGATCTATGAACGATTTTGAGATGTCACCGACTTTCGCTGACACTGCCGCGGGTCAGCCGGTAGCAGGGGCCAGTTGCAGGTTCAGTCCATGTTCTGCTGACTAGAGTACAGTAGTAGACGAGAATCTACGTCGAAAGGCCATACTCATTATGCCTACTGTACTGTGGTGAGTCGAGGAAATGATATGTCCACCATGATTGTCTTTGAGTTCACGAGAAAGTGCCTAGTTCTTCGTGCTGCAGCATGAAAGTTTGTCGAACGAAGATCGTGCAGGCACACATAGAATTGGAGCCACTCACCGCAGTCGATGAGTGTTCTCGAGCTGCAATGCTTCACGTGCTTGGGCCACTCTACGCAATCGTGCTTCGCTGGTGCCTCCTGTTCTGAGACCCGACAGCTCCATTACTATTATCAGCATGAAGCCATGTGGCCCATATCGACGGCCGAGACAGAGTCGCAGCAAGCGGTTGAGTATTGCCTCTGCGGTCCCCGCGACTGATGGGAAGCATGCGTCTTGTGTTGCGGAAGCCTTGGTCATAGAAATCTTTGGCTGGAGTCCAAGCAAGCGATGCCTCTGTAGATTGGTTTGAGGCAGAGCCACCTCCACGCCATCTGCTGACCAACCTCCTGTATAGACAGTGGCATAGTTTCCCCATGTGCACATCCAGGTGTTCACGCACAATGCATGTGTTCATGCACCTCTGCCCAACATTAGAACAATCACGATACGCTGACGACGATACAAGCACAACAGTCACAACGTGACCTCAAGATTTCTCACACCATCTTTTATGAAGTCCTCCGCGCTGCCCGCTTGGTAGACGAGCGTCGTGACTAGCAATTGCAACCGCGTCGAGTCAAAACCTCGAAGCCCCAAACGCCTTCGCTAAGTGACCACGCCTCACGAACTTATGCCCACAAACATCATCAATACCTATTTCGGATACCAATCCACAGACGACAAGATGTGCGCCCGGTGCCCATCGATGCTCTCATTCAGCCATGCACTGCGCCAGCTCAACTCATCCTCGGCTGCTTTGTCGAATGCTTGGCGGCATTCGACGGGTAATTCGTCCAGAATATCTGCTGGTATGGTAGCGAGACTATGTCCTTCTGACCCCAGGCCAGGAGTTGGCATAGTCGACGAAGGAGCGCTCTCAGCGCAAAGGTCGTGTATCCGGAAGCTGCGCGCATAGACTGGGTTCAATTCCGAGAAGTTTGAGCTGAGTATCTCAACTTCCTCATCTTGCGAGCCTTCCTCATAGCTGACCTGCTCCCACCGCGCATGGGTAGGCTGCAGGTTCTTTGGCCACTGCATCGTGTTCGTGTGAATATCGTACACGCCTTCCTTGTTCTCATCTCGAGCTGCGCGCAATGTAGAGTTGAATCGACTTGAATCTCTTGCATGCTCGAGCATCCAATTGTCGCTTGTGACAGCAATTCGCTTCCTCTTGCCTTCAACAGGCTTGCCATTCTGCATCGGCACACTGGGCGCGTTCATGTGATATACAGCACTAGCACCATGCCATGCAACGTACTGGTTGCGATTGTAGTTCTCGCCAGTAGTCGGGATTCTATCCTCCGGTACTGCGAGTTCACCCTCCATATCGCCTCGTGCTCGAGCCCCAGCAACGTCGTATTCATCGACAATCTTCTTGCCGCCAATGACAATCTTCGCACCGAATTCGCGGAAGACCGATCGAGCTGTAACAACACCAATCGACCGTCCTTTGTAAGAATGCGGTATCAAGTCCCGCTCGATCAAATCTCGTTTCTCCTCGTCGTCAATTATAATCTTGTAGAGGTGTTTGTGCTTCTGGAAGAATAGATAAGAATCTCGGAAGCCGATACATCGAGCAGGTTCCGTTGACAACATGTAGAGCCGCTTGCCCCTCCCAAGCAAAGTGAACGTCCTCACACGATACTCTCTCCCATCTTGTAACTCGCCATTTTTATTGATCTTCTCTTCCCCCTCTGGATCTTCTGGGAGCTCGATCTCGTCATTGGCCACGTTCAACGTATTGCCGTCTTCGTCGACAGGGACTTGGGTTGCGCGGGCTGGCCCCCCACGTCGGTTTGCCCATCTTCCACCCCGATGACCGCGAAAGCCGCCTCTTCGCCGCGGCGCTGGCGTATCTGAAGCGTCATTCCCGTCGTCCGAACCCTCACGCTTCAAGGCTTGCACTCGCGCCCTCCCTCTACCCCTGCCTCTGCCTGGCCGCCCTCTCCTTCTTGGGGTCGACTGTGCGGAGCGTTCTAGTCGGGACGGCGTTGGTGCTTCTTCGGGCTCATTTTGCTCTTCGTCGTCCTCCTCATCGTCATCATTTTCTTCTTCATCGCCTTCTTGCGGGGTTGGTGCATCCGTGACAGGCGCATCGACTATGTCTTCATCCTCATTGTCTGACAGTCTAGGGATAGGTGTCTCTGAAGTCGTGAGCAGAGGCTATTGATTAGGCTAGGGATACGTACGCAAAGATGCTCTGGCGGCCTGCGCGGCAAGTCGCGAACTTCGTGCCATGATGTGCTGGTACTTGCGATCACTCTTCAATTCAGTTGTTGGCACCCCATGTTTGAGCCTCAGGACGAAGTTCGCGCCTGCTCTCCGCACGCGACTGAAAACGATACGAAGGCATCTACCTCACGCTTGGCTAGCCTTTTAAGGCAGCAATCTACTACTGAGAAACTCTAACGAACAAGGTTCATTCTTCATGGGTCGGAGTCCCTGGCGCCACCGAGCGGATGACTATCCAGCTTCTGCGCATGGCCCTGCGGGATTACAGCTACAGTACATTTCGGCCACTTTGCCTTTAACGACTCTGAGGATGGGTAAGACGAAGAAAAGTCCTTCGGTCTCTCGGTTATCGGGAAGGAGCATGGTCTAAGCACTTGTTGCAGACATGAGGCTGAGTATCCCCGAAGAGGTTGCATGCTGCTTGTTTGCGTCCACTTTGTTCTTGGGACTGGCATCGCAGTCCAGTTCGATTGTTTTGCCCAAAACTACCATTAGCCATGGTGAAACAGCGCTACATCGGCTAAGAGACCTCAACACACCAACGTTAAGGATTCTGTTGCCGGCTTATCTCGGCTGCACTCATTCAGCTCATGAGTGGAAGCAATGAAACAGGTGACGGGCAAATCGAGTTTTGCGGAGGTACTGACCAATTCAAGGCCTGTGATAACCACATAGTGGCACGTTTGATTGCTCTTAGTATTTTGTCCAGAGACCTCCTCACCGCTCACCGTGGGTCCACTCGCCATAATGAAGTACTGCCACGTCACAGGGATGAGTGGCAGCCTTTAGTCCGTGTGTTGACACATGGGAAGGCTACACTCCTGACTCCAATCGTACCGCGCGCCCAGCAAACAGACTCTATTCAACAAGTTGCCCGACTTTCAATTTAGCAGGCACAATTATCCTTCTGTTGCTTTGCTCGATCCGCCAAATTGACCGTGGCTTGTCCTGCACTTCCTGCAGCATTGGAGATGGCTGAATCGGTGCCTCGTCCCGCGCCGGCGCCTTTCCCAGGCTTCAACTCCTTCTCCGGAATAGCATTTGCGATGGCCGTAAACACATCGCTCACGTTCGTTCCCAATTTCGCACTTGTCTCGAAGAACAGCAGGCTCTCTTCTTCTGCGTAAGCCTTTGCTTCTCGTGTAGGCACTTTCCTCGCGTCTCCATTCTCCGTAGCTTCGGCCTCCTCGAGGTCAGTGCCTTCACTCTCTGCGCCTTCGGAAGAAGTAGGTGTGTTTGCTTCAGATTCGGAGGATTCAGCACAAAGGTCAAGTTTGTTTCCGACCAACGCGATAACAATCCCAGGAGACGCCTGCCGTTGCAGCTCGGCAACCCAGTGCTTCGCTTTCGTAAGAGATGTGGGTTTGGTGAGGTCGTAAACAACAAGGGCGGCTTGGGCATTGCGGTAGTACATGGGCGCAAGAGAGGCGAATCGTTCTTGGCCTGCTGTATCCCATATTTCGAACTTGATTACTCTGTTGGGGAGTTGAATCTTTTGGGTCAAGAAGGCAGCTATAATTTCCTTGTCAGCCCAGATACAGCCTGCTTTGGCAAGAGAAGGTATTGCTTCGAATGCGTATGCGCAGGGAAGGACCGGGCTATAGAGTTGTTACGTACCACCGATGGTTGGCTCCTTGTTCTCTTGGAAGTCGTTGTTTACAAACCGCAGGACGAGGGATGACTGGCAACTGGGTCAGCGATTCGGTGTCCAACCAGATAATGGATTGATCCCTCCAGCAGGCTTCCACGAGTGGCACTGCTCAAGCACGAGGGATGGGTAATGTAAGCTTACTTTTCCAACAGCAGCTTCACCAAGCAGCACGAGCTTGACACTGCTGCTTGGCTTCGCCGTCGTGGCTGATGCGGCGTTTGACATAATTCACAACGTTCAGCTGCCCTCTCACAAGAGTACTGCTGGCTTAAGTCGATTGACGGATATCGATGGGCCGTGGGCAATGCTATCGAGGCGAGTCTGCAAGCACAGCTGCGCCAGATGTAGTAACCGTATGGTGAACCAGGCTGTGAGTAATTCGTTGGCAGGTAGTATACGCCGGATTCAAGATCAAATGATGGTGTTGGATGTATGGAGGTTGTTGGCCTGGGATTCGGATGTACAGCATGTACCGTTGATGAATGGGTGGACAGGTGACGATAGCCCGCAGCAAGGCCACTGTTAGCGCCATCTCCAAACCAGGAAGGCGCAGCGCAGGCGCACTTGCCTACTCTACGCTTCTTGTGCTTCACGATTGTGTTCTGTTATGCTCTACTTTATCAGGCTGAGGCACGCCGCATAACCTCGCTTGCTTGCTGGCGCACTTGTACTTGCCTATGCACACAGACATACAATCTATTCTCCTGCCCGCCGCACAGGGAGAAGAGCACTGGATGTGATGATGAAGCTTGATATATGGCCAGCAAGGCTAGTGTGCCTGCCTGATTACTATTGACGACACGTACATCTTCGTCAAGATGTGTCCCACAGCTACTCGCTTCAACGAGGAGAAGACTGCCTCGCTGATGACCGTGAAACAGGGTATCACCAGAAGCACTCGAGAGGTCACTCAATACCTCTGCCCAAGAACGCCTCAAAAGATTATGACTTGCGTCATTCCGTCTATCCAAAACAATGCTTTTGCCCTCGGTCCTCTTCCAATGTTCCGTCTAATCCGCACACGCGCCAAAAGGATATTGTTACAACAATGATTATACGTGTCGTTCGTGAGAAAAATCCGGAAGTGCGCCGTTGATGCTTGAAAGGTCGCTGAGAACGCTGAAAGTCGACAGGTGTTAATACTTGTACAGGGGTCTTGAAAGAGTCGAAAAGTTGATTAAAGAGGTTGCAGGTTGTAGTAGCTCGAAAGAATTGTCCAGTCCGTGGGTACCAAAGACAAAAGAGACTGCATCCTGTTAGCTGAAGCCTTTGCGCATCTGGTACCAAACACACTATGCTAATGGGTCGCTGGAGGTGGGCGACGCAGAACGACAGAAGATCCGGTCCAGCTTGCTGTGACTGGCAGGGGCACCCATGGCAGAGCAGGCGCCGCTTTGCTGTCATCACACTCGTCGTCCTTCCTCAGAAGCTTCATTTCGGCTTTGGCGGTGGCTTGGGCTTCGGTACACCGGTTGTGTCGTACGCTCCTCTGCCCATATTGCAGATGGCCGAAGATTTGGGTGATTCTATCATGTTTCTAGCGTGCTGCACAGAAGGTCAGAACATGCTCGAGACAGTCGGGGCATATATAGATGGCTCAGGGGTGCCAGGCCGTCCATGACGCAGGCTGACTCACAATTGTCCGAAAGCAGTTATTGGTAACCAGAGAGAGCTTGAATCATGCGACTGTGAGCAAGAGGTCCTTCAAGCCCGAAACGAGCAGTCGTGTTTGTTGCTTGTGCGAGCTGGTGGCGCTATCAAGGGTCTCGGAATGTGGACAGAGGGATACCCGAGAATTCAAGATTATGTTGGTGTCAAGCACGTCGATGATGATGGACTCTGTCCACGACAATTTTATACAAGCGAGGTGATCGTAAGCAGCCTGACAAGGTTGTTTTGCTGTTTGCTAGAGATTCGACTCGAGAACCGGCCTGGTAATCGAGGTTGTGTATGTGATATCGCAAAGGACAGGACTTAGACCAATCCAGATGCAGGCGCCGACGCGGGAACGGGATGCCGTAAGTGATTGACTGACAGAAGGCAGATTAGGTAGACGAATAGCTGTTGTACAGTAGTATAGAGTACAGGCCCAGAGTACAAAGTCTCGAGTCGCGATAATGGAAGTTATCAATGTCAAAAAAAAGTTACATGCAGGCAGCCTAGGACTTTTAACCTGACGCTGCAGCTGCCCCTTAGTGAGATGGAAATGGGTCCGTGAGCTTCTGAGAAGACGACAAGCCAGGCGCGGGTGGACTGCTGCCGCCGCAGAAGGAATGGATGCTACTAACACTCTAACAACTAAAGAGCCGCGACGGGTCACCACCCGAGCCATCCTCCAGGATGCGCCCAAACATTCGAGTCGCGCTGGAACGTTTTTGTGTCCACGTCTAATCCACCCTAATCAAGCCATACGCGACTCCCCCGAAAGTGTAGTGAGATCTTAGCTCGGGAAGACGGTCCAGGATATCGACGTTTCAGCAACGAATGGGCACGATGACATCAAATGACTGGGATTGAGGCCTGTGTCAACGTGGCATTCCTAACGCCTGGTCACAAAAGTGGCTTTTGTGACGGTGCTTTCTATTAGCTAGCTCCCGCGGACCTCACGCCTGGGATCTCGCTAGTGCAGGTACCATGAGCCGGTGCCGAAGTCTCAATCTACCAAGATGAGTAAGTGAGCGTCGTGTGGAGAGTGAGGTTGGCAAGTGTGAGACCCTTCCAATATCGCGCCGACGAGGCGAGCTGGACGCGGTGTCTCAACACCACGCAGTATGCATTCACTCGATCCGCGCGTTAGACCTGCATCATGTATCTAGACAGGGCTGGAGGACTCCGGCTAAGATCGACCGCCAGACCCGTTTGCCCCTGCGTATCCGTGGAGCACAACCGTTCTTGGTAAGTAGGGGCATACCGGTACTTTGAGTTCCACCACTGCGCATTTAGTCACCCGGAAGACTCGTTTTGTCGAGACCATGTCCGGGGATTTGCTCTTCGCGTACCTTGCATGGATCTGGCAGCCTGCAGCGTCGCTCTTAGTAGTTGTTTCCGGTGACCATGTATGCCAGCGCGGATATGTCACTTTCGTCTATTCTTTAGGCACATAGGATGACTCGGTACAGCGATTCAGCTGTCGCTTCACACTTGCAAACAAGTGGTGAAGTTAAGCCAACGTAAACCCTACGGTTTTCTTGCCATGCATTGTCCCACTCGGGAAGTGTAGTGCACGCCTATGGCTGCGCGTGGCCAACCTCGACTTTGCCTTTTCTGCCTGTGAGACGAAATGTGATGTAACAACCTCGACGCAAAACACGCATCCAAGTGTGTATCAACCAGCCGACCCCTTGGCATACTAAGTACTGTCCTTATTTGTGCTTGATCAGCCACTATTACTGCTCGCTGCATAGCATTTTTTTCTATTGGTCCGCCCTCAAGATGGCTTTTGCATGTCAGATTTTGCTCAATGCGGACGACAAAAAGATGCACTTATTCTGGTACTTTATCGCCCCCAGGAAACCGAACAGGTATCATACCCTTGTCGGTGTATGAGTACGAGCTGAAGCCGGTGATCTAATCTCGTCTATTCGATGGGGAGAACTTGCTCACCATATTTGTTGAACGGATGCAAAGACGTGTCAACTGCGCTAGAAACTTGCTAGAATACGGCTCGCTCGACCACACTTCCTCCCGTAAGCTAGAAACCTGGACAGTGCCACCTTTTCAAATTGTGGTTTTCCACTAACGGCACCCTGACACTTGCTCTAAGATTGCATACGGGAGGCTCACGGATATTCCTGCTACTAATGTGCTCATACAAAGCGAAAACCGGAATATCAACATCGCATACTGCTTCTCGATCTAGCCGGGTTACACGACGCGCGATCCTGTGTCATGTCAAGCCCACGTCTCCTGCAACTGATGTGTGTCACCTACGTCGCGTCAATCGAACTTGTACGCCATACGCCAAATCTGTTCCATGGCTCCGGGAGAACGAGATTGAGATCAGCCAATGTGGCGTAGACGGTTGTGGCATCGCTTCCCTGGAGGCTTTCCCTTCCGGATGGGTCTTCTATGGCTCCAATAACAGCCAGAAATCGACACTCTATCATTATCGATGGCAGTCACCATCATCCATAACCTTTTGGACCCTAGAAAACGAGCTTCTAGAGCACGGTTCTGTCGCCTTTGAGATGCCTCAAGCTAACGTGAATAGGAGCAAGCAGGCAAATCTACAGGGCAAACACATTGTTGACCTGTTCAGCGACTAGATGGGATTCTTGCGCAGCACCATACTCTGTACGTGTACACAAGGAAGCAAAGCAATGTGGGTCTCTGCTATAGGCTTGCGAAGGAACGTTTTGCTTCTTGAAGGCTTTCCCAGGCCTGCCCGGTGTGCCAGCTCGGTATTTGGAGCGGCCTCGCCTGCCGGATCGCTTATGCCATGAGATGGCCCCACGAAACCTGACTAGAGTGCTGAGAGACGGAAATTTTCCCCAGCCTCGCCTTACCTTGTCAACGCCTCGACTGTCCGAGGACTTCGCCCATGCTCAATCCAGGGATCATAACCATCAACGTGTACCCTGTTGGCGGCACAACCATCGATCGGGAGACGCCATCTATCGCACTGTTCATAGACCGAATTTGGTGCTATGTGAGACAAGCCCAGATGAGAGCACGTTGACAAGCACGTGAGTGCGTTGCAACGTTGTCATACAGTCTGATTGACACTACCACCAAAAACTTACGCTAATGCCGCAAGCACTCACACCTCGAACATAGTGCCACCATCCCCGCGGGATATACAATGCCTCGCCCTCTTTCAGTAAACACTCGACGTAGGGCACATCCTTTATGCCAGGCCACTTCTCGTTCCAATCTTCGTGTGGCGAGAGTTCCATGGCGTAGACATCGACTGAAGAATTGTTGGACATATCGATCGTTTGTGACTTTGCTTCCACTTCTTGCGCTTTGACTGCATTACCATTCTGACCAGCCTCGCCTTCAGCTAATGGAGTATCACGCTTGACATGAGGGGCAGGCTCAACCTTCGACCTCGGATACAAATTCTGTGTATGGTCGGGTGAATAGAGTTTCAAGTATTTCGTACCATGAACCTGACAAAGAATATTGTGATATGGGTCGTTATGAAGCGGCGAAACGGTACGCCCGCCAAACCAGATATTCTGATGGACCTCGGTGACGCACTCCTGATCCGCAACGCCCCCTTTACCGTCTTCCTGGCCTTGATGCCCCTCTTTCAAGTCGATAACTTCTTCAGTACCTGAGGACTGCAGTGCGCTTCCTTCCTCGTCCGCGTCACAATCTTGCTCGTCCAAGTGGCTCGATTCGCTGGAATCTGGACCCTTTGTGTCAACGTCGGACCTCTCGCAAGATACTACGATAGACGTCGTTGCGGTTGCTGTCGGCCTCGGCACTACCTCCGTAGCATCCCTTCTTGGTGGTGGCTCGCAGTAGCAGTAATCGGGCACAGCGATATACCTCCTCAGATCGGGCATCTGTTCAAATAAGTCGTGTTGAGCAAGATATCCTACCTGACCGTTCGCATCACCTTCCGTGATGTATCGGTCCATGAACTTCCTGAAAGGCACAATCTCCTGTTTCCAGTCATCATCATTATAGCTTTGACCAATCTCTATAGGCACGAGCCTACGACCACCAAGTGTCTGAGAAAGCCAATACTCTGCATTATGCCACTCTGTCATAGCAGGCCAATTTTCGAGTACATCCGTCAAAATCAAAGGTTGCCTGACATCATGCATGTGCTTCTCAAATGCGTTCAGCGAGGGTGCTTTCAGAGTCATGATTGGCATCGCAACGTTTGGCACAAAAGAAAGCGTTGTTGGCAGGGCTCGACTTGCCTGCCCTTCATCTTCGACCCGTCGCTTCTTCGTAGGCGGACCTTCCCCTTCCTCAGACCTGAGCCAATAAGCACGGTCGAAGTTCTCAAGGTAGCGCAAAATCTGGAAGATGAGATCTTTTCGGTCACGACCACCAGCCACAATCAAAGCATCGTCCAGCTCTACTACAGCTTCCGACAGCAGCTTGTCGATCGCTTCCGCAGAAGGTTCTATAATGCGGCTAAGGTCAGCGAGTAAGACACAAGCGCGCGCAACGCGCACGTCAGTGTAAAAGCGCAACCACTTATGGTCGACAGCACTGTATGGAAATTTGTTGACTTCTCTCTTAGCTAGGTCGAGTAAGTGGTCGTTGGTGTCACCTCCGGCATCTCGCTCGCTGATCTGTGTCGGTAGGTCGCATTTACCGATGCTGTCTGCTAGATTCTGTTTGCTGCGCTCTATGACAGACCTGACGAAGACGTGCATATTGATTTCGTACGAGAGATGGCAGCTGTTACGTGACGGAGATGAATGAAAAGATGAAGCTCACGTTAATAGTGGCGGTGGCGCGTGTCGACGCGTCGCCCGTGACTGGGAGCTCATCGTCGTGCAGACCACGTTGCTTGTACGCGATATAGACAAGTCCACGTGTACTGCAATCCACATCAAGTGCACCATGGCGCTTCTGACCGAACGAGACCGTGACCGAGATAACGAACAGGCGTGGATACGAGGCAGCCATACAGCTAGCATGAACGCGGTCATGATGTCGTGCTTCGAATCCGGAGATGTGCATGATCAACCCCACAAGTTGGGCTCGTCATAACCAGCTTGAGGTCCTCGAATCCTACTCTACCATATCGTACTACTATAGCTGCTTGGATACTTTAACACTATTATTACTGCCCACGTAGGCACAACAACACCACAATGGCACCCGACAGAGGTCCCTCCACACCGCCGGCTGTCCGTCGAAGCTCCTCCGATCTCGATCAAGACCACGAACTCTCTGAAAGCACGCTGCTCGGCGATGCGACTCCCTCTAATCCGATCGCGAAGCAATTCACAAAGGGCTCCGACCTCGGTCTTTATGCGACGAAGTCGAATCACCACGAGTCTGTCGTAGATGCGACTAACTTCACCTTTAGAGGTGTTGCAGTAGGCCTACTCATAGGTGTGATAATCTGCTTCTCGAATACCTACTTTGGCCTACAGACAGGATGGGTCTCCGGCATGGCCATGCCAGCCTCTCTGATCGGGTTTGCCGCTTTCAAGAGTGTAGCTAAACACTTGACATTACCATTCACCCCCGTTGAGAACGTGCTTGTGCAGACCGTTGCGGGTGCCGTGGGGACTATGCCGCTTGGCCTCGGCTTTGTGGGAGTCATGCCATCTCTTGAGTTCCTCCTAAAGAAGAGTGAGGGTGCGCCCGTGAAGCTTGAGCTGTGGAGGCTCATCGTATGGGGCATTGGCCTGTGCTTATTCGGTGTTGTCTTTGGCGTTCCTCTGCGCAAACAAGTCATTATTCGCGAACGACTTAAATTCCCCAGTGGAACGGCTACGGCCCTGATGATTAGCGTGCTGCATGGGGGCGCGCATGGTAAGGGCGAAGTAGAGACACAAGGGACGGAAGAGAGGGAACAGCTTTTGCATAATGGAGAAGATGACGATGACCGCGATAACGGGCAGTCGAAGAACGACGAGGAGGATATGAGAGGAGACTGGAAGAAGCAGATCCGATTTTTGCTGTATTCGTTTGGCGGCTCAGGAATCTACACCTTGGTACAATACTTTATACCCGTACTGCACAAGCTGCCCATCTTTGGCACCTACCTGGCGAGGACCTGGGTCTGGACGCTCAATCCGTCACCAGCCTATGTGGGACAAGGCATTATCATGGGTCCAGCTACGACCCTACACATGCTCCTCGGCGCCATCTTTGGCTGGGCCATCCTCAGTCCCCTCGCCAAACAGCGAGGCTGGGCGCCTGGCCCAGTCAACGATTGGGAGAGCGGAAGCAAAGGTTGGATCGTCTGGATCAGTCTAGCGATCATGCTCGCAGATGCAGTCGTGAATCTTGGCTGGTTAGTCCTCAGGCCGGCCATATTTTATGGTCCACAATTTGCCAGAGATACGGCTGAAATGTACAGGCGGAGCTCAGATGTTAAGGAGTTTGTCTGGAGCCATTTAAGCAGCGGCAAGCACGATTACAGCAGAGTCAACCTGGATGATCCTATGAGAAGCGATAAGGAGGATGTGCCGAACGATGCCCCGCCCCACCATCTAATTTCAGGCCGGGCGGTGTCGATCTGGCTCCCAATCACGATGATTATCTGTGTGGTTTGTGTGCATGTTACGTTTGGAGAGTACATGCCTTTGAGCCTCAATATCTTGGCGCTGGTTCTGGCTCTCCTGCTTAGCATTATGGGTGTAAGAGCCCTTGGAGAAACGGACTTGAATCCGGTCAGTGGGATCTCGAAGTTGACGCAGCTGCTGTTTGCCCTGGTGCAGCCGACTGGGAAGCATGCGCATCACGCGATCATCATTAACCTGTTAGCTGGGGCTGTATCAGAGTCAGGCGCATTGCAGGCGGGCGACATTCTGCAAGATCTGAAGGCTGGACATCTCATTGGTGCAAGCCCGAAAGCGCAGTTCTATGGCCAGCTCATTGGCAGTGTGGTAGGTGCAGTGGTCAGTGCCTGCGTATACAAACTTTATGTCAATGTCTACGATGTGCCAGGCGAGTTGTTTCAGGTTCCGACGGCCTACGTGTGGATCTTCACCGCACGACTGGTAACAGGTCGTGGATTGCCTGCGATGGCGTGGCAGTACGCTCTAGGGGCCGGCGGCATTTTCACCCTGGCTACAATCTTTCGCATCTGGCTTATGGCCGGAGAAGAAGGCAGCTGGAGGAGGAAACTTCATCCATGGATTCCCGGTGGCATTGCCGTTGCCGTTGGAATGTACAACACGCCGAGCTTCACACTCGCGAGGACTGTCGGCGGCCTCATCAGTCTGTGGTGGGTGACAATCAAGGGCAACGGCGAGACTGGCGTGATCGTGCTTGCATCGGGGTTGATTCTTGGAGAGGGAGTGGTCAGTATTGTGAACTTGGTGTTGGCTAGTCTTGGTGTCCCCCACTTGTAGGTTCATCTACTAGGTCGGGGTCGAACTTGGCAAATGGTGTACTCGAGACACATCGAAGATCCTGATCAGCTTAAACTTCGACGTAATCTGTGAGCCTGTCATAGCCCCGACAGCAGCGACTGAGCCGACCTGTTGTACTATGGGAGCTGCGCAATCTGTACCACCGGCGTGCAGCGGGGGATGGTGGGGTGGCTTACAGATTGTGCTTTCCTTATCGATTGGCCCGGAAATGCCCTGCATGATCGACATCACTTAGTGCTCGCTAAACACGCCGCGGTTGCATGAAGTCCCCATGACTTCTGTTGCTCCTGCTCACCTAATAGCTAGGCTGCGACTGTTTTTTACTCTGATATTCGTAATTTCTTTCCTATCAAGCTAGCCGATTGAAGCTCGTCTCGTACTCCGTCTTGACCTTCGCAACGAGCCAAACGCAACCGCTGAGGGCTGGATTTATCACATATCAACTGAACAAACGACATTGCGACCTATCAGCTTGATTCCGACGCAGACCAGGAAGTCCAGCTGTGACACTATAGTTACGACAAGAAACACTTCTGGACAATCAAACGGCCAGTGGTATCACTGTCTTTGGCACCGTCTTGTCACTGCCTCAGGGTCTGCATCTTGGGGCAGAACTGGAGCAACGCAAGTCAGGCCATCTGAATCATCCACAACTACATTCAAGTCATCTCGTAGCTTTGATCTTCTGAAAGCCTTTGTCATTGGTTGATTCCGCTACGTTGAACAGTGGAAGAGTCAAGAAGATGGGTCTCACGTACAATACGTATCTCAATGCACAAAAGATCTTTGGTTGCAAGGTAAGAGGGACACCACCGCTGTCGTTGTTAATGTCTGTGTTTATGTATGTGGCCCCTAACGATGCCTTGGTTAGCAATGCAAGACGCACCTTGCAGACTTCGATCATATCATATCTCGCAACTTCCGTGGCCAGCATGGCAAAGCCTTCCTCTTCTCGGTCGTTGTGAACATCAAGCAGGCTGAGGCTATGGAGAGAAACATGACGACCGGACGACATGTTGTCAGAGATATCATTTGCAAACAATGTAATGAAACTGTCGGCTGGAAATACGACAAGGCATATGAGCAGAGCGAGAAGTACAAAGAGGGCAAATTCATCCTGGAGAGTGAGCTGTTATGCAATGTCACTTGAGAGCACTTGGGGAGAGCGGACAAACACAGAACCCGTAACTCGCTTGCGGACTGGTTAGGATGGGATCCGGGCGTTTGGAGATCGCATGGTCGGGTCTAGCACGACTTCATGGTAAATTGGACGAAGGCAGGGGTATTGGATGTCCACATTATTGCTCAGCATCAATCAGACCACAGGAGTGAACGACTGCTTTTCTGACGGTAAGGAATACGGGCTGGAGTTCGAGAAACATCGAGCAATCAGTGCATGGCATGTGCCAACGCCGAACTTCGCAGGCACATTTCCGAGGTCGATCAACGTCCCTAAGAGAGCTAGATGGGTATCGTCAACACGAGATCTGTTCGAAAACGATTGGCCTTTCCATTTACTAGGCTATTCAGGTACCAAATGATGGCATCACAGCTCTCCAATTCCTGAACCCCGCAATAGATACCATCAGTTCGTCCCCTCGAGGGAACGCGACCTGCGGAGTGCAAGAGCCTAGGCTCACGCGGGACTATGCAATCGGTGAACGATGTATGATCCTGGCATTTCTGCTGCTGCGCGTCTTTTCTGCTTTCGCAACAGCCTTCAAAGTATTCAGAGAACAACTGACAGCTCACCGTATAGCATCACAGTAGTATAACCAACAGCAACACAATGAGCAAAGACACCATGCAAGCAGTCATCTTCAAGGGCCCGCTCAAAGTTGAGATTGAGCAGCGACCAATTCCCAAGATCAAAGAACCTACCGACATCATTGTCAAGGTCCGCTACACAGCTCTTTGCGGCAGGTGAGGCAGTCCCTCGAGACGTACAAACATTGCTGACGAGCGCAGTGAGCTCCATGTCTTCCGAGGCCACCAGCCATCTGGTACCGACTTCATCATGGGCCACGAATTCACAGGCGAGGTAGTTGAGATTGGAGATGGCATCAAGAAGTTTCAGAAGGGAGACAAGATCGTTTCGCCCTTCACAGTTAGCTGCGGCGAATGCTTCTACTGCCAGAAGGGGTTCTCCTCCAGGTGTGAGAAATCTCAACTGTACGGAACTGTCGTCCTCGATGGCGGGCAGTCTGAATTTGCTCGCATTCCTCTGGCAGATTCGACCGTCGTCAAGGCACCAGAGGATATCGATGAGAAGAAGCTTGTGCTGATGGCTGACATCTTCCCAACCGGTTACTTTGCAGCATATAACGCGTTTAAGGGGCAGGAGCACGCTGAGATTTGGGACCAGACAGTTGTCCTCATTGGATGCGGGCCAGTCGCGATGTGTGCGTTGGTAAATGCCCTGGAATACAACCCGAAACACCTGCTTGCGGTCGACAGCGTTCCCGAACGTCTTGATCGAGCTAAGACACTGGGCGCAGAGCCATGGAACTTCAAAGAGAACAAGGAGGGACTCATGAAAAGGGTAAAGGAACTTACCAACGGTCGTGGCGCAGACGCTGTTATTGAGTGTGTCGGCCACTCTGACGCGCTCATGCTTGGCTTTGAACTGCTGCGACCGTGGGGCAGAATCTCCAGCATCGGCGTGCACAACGGCGAAATCCCGTGGAACGGCTTCCAAGCATACGGCAAGAACTTGACAATTCAGATGGGACGATGTCCAGTGAGATCACTATTCGAGAAAGCACTCAAACAGTTGGCGAAGCATCAAGACAGGCTAGAGTACGTTAATGCGCAAGCTCCAGCACGGAAGGAAAAAATTTCCCTCGCTGACCGCTTTCTCTTACAGCTTTATGATCGACAATATCAGACCCATGTCCCAAGCTGTCCAAGCGTAAGTAACGAGCAAAATGCTTAAGCTAGTAATCCCACTAACTACGGTCTGGCAGCTACGACGAATTCAACAACATGAAGTATCATAAGATCGTGTTCGAGGCTGATAAGTAGCCTCACATCAGGCCTCTCTGCAGATCCACTTGTTGCACAGCATATATGCAACGGCAATAATCGAGCAGGGGAGTTGCTGGGGACAGTACAAGGAACCTGGAGGCACCCAGATCGACCCCCTTATCGATTAAGATTCCCCGTTGGAACACGACGGTACTCCAACGACCTTTTTTCTCTCGCTGCATTATCGTCATCGTCGTCATTTTCAATCAGATCGTGGCAACCTTGACAAGCTCAGAAAGCAGCACTGTGACGATGGTTGAAGCACACTCACCGTGTGTTTTGTACTGTAGATTGCAGAGGACGGGATAGAGCCGACGCGTAGAGCTCTTGTGGGACTACCAAGCAGCTGGCATTCCTGCCATCCACCCGCTGTCCGGTGCTTGCCAGCTCAAAGTCAACCACTTCTGAACTCCCATAGGTCCATACTTCGAAAGAAGGAACATTTAACAGCAGAACTTGGCACGATTTGGACCAGTGCGATGACGCTAGGCACTTAGCAGGGTGCTTGCCTGGAGTAGTGGCGGTCGCAAGTTTTCGTAGTGTACTGTAAACTGGGGAGGAGCGTGCGTAGGAAGTGCAGCTTCCAAAATTGATTTCACCTTCGTCCTGATCTCGATAATAACCGAGAATCAACACGCCTTTCACCTGTCACTCTTCTCTCCCTCACCTGTTCTCCCGCTCACCCACCTTTCGCGACCCCGCTACCTGTTCTTGTCGTCGTTGTATCAACCTGAACCTCTATCACACTTCTCCAACCATCCATCTTTTTCCCGCAAACCACATCCAACCACCTCCACCGCCATTCTCCACCGTCTATCTTGTCCCCTACCTCTTTCCCGTCCCCTATCCCAGCTCTTTACACATCCGCCACCGAAACACCTACAATGTCTGCCGCAGAGTCTCAGAGCGCGCCTCGCGATGATCCTACCGCAAGCTTGACCGAGGGTCTTGGTCAGCTAAACGTAGGCGACGATGCCCCACCAAAGACAGAGGATGAATACGCCCAATCTCAACTTACTCTACGAGCCATCGTGTCTAGCAGAGAAGCCGGCGTCATCATAGGAAAAGCAGGGAAGAATGTTGCAGACCTTCGAGAAGAAACCGGCGTCAAAGCTGGTGTCAGCAAGGTTGTCCAGGGCGTTCATGATCGAGTTCTGACTGTGACTGGCGCACTGGTGGGTATATCTAAGGCATATTCTATCGTTGCGAAGGGCCTGCTCGAGGGCGCTCCAGCAATGGGCATGGGAGGTACTGTCACGAACAATGGCACTCATCGTAAGTCACCCAGACCACTATTTTGAAGCACCATTCTGACACGTGCTCTAGCTATCCGTCTCCTGATCTCGCACAACCAGATGGGTACCATTATCGGTCGACAAGGTCTCAAGATCAAGCAGATCCAAGATGCTTCAGGTGTCCGCATGGTCGCTCAGAAAGAGATGCTGCCACAGTCCACTGAACGAATCGTCGAGGTTCAGGGTACTCCTGAAGGCATTGAGAAGGCTGTCTGGGAGATTGGGAAGTGTCTTGTCGATGACTGGCAGCGTGGAACTGGAACTGTGCTGTACAACCCTGCTGTTCGTGTTCAGGTTGGTGCCACTGGAGGCCTTCCAGCAGTCACAGCAGGTCTTACAGCAGGTCTCACTCCAGCTACTGGGGGATATGGCGGCCGATCCTACAACCGTACTGGCAACGGCGCTGATTTCAGTGAGCGACCGTATCGTGCTGGTGGCGGAGACATTGGCATAGTCCGAAACAGCGGCATCCCCACCGTGACCGAGGATGGAGAGGAGGTTCAGACACAGAACATCAGCATCCCTGCCGATATGGTTGGCTGCATTATCGGAAGAGGTGGTTCTAAGATCAGCGAGATCCGAAAGAGCTCGGGCGCTCGAATCTCTATCGCTAAGGCTCCTCACGATGATACCGGCGAGCGAATGTTCACCATCATGGGAAGCGCAACCGCCAACGAGAAAGCTCTCTATCTTCTGTACGAGAATCTCGAAGCAGAGAAGACCCGTCGTCAGAACATGTCCTCAGACTCGACCTAGAGTGTTGGCTCGCCTGGCTCTATTCAACTTCGAGTCTAACATTAACGGCCTCTTTTTCCTGGTGCTGGTGCTCTAGGCCACTCACGTTGTCCGGTAGGAGGCAGGTGAATCATTTTACGATATGATACCCATCGACTTGTTATTTCTTCCAGACAAAAACGTGTGGCCTGACTTGGTGTTTGTCTTCATTTACTGGCGTCGGGCATAGAAGGTCTTCTGCGCAAAGCATATCGACTCGACTCGACTTGACTTCGAGGCTCGAACTTGATCACGAACACAAATGAAAACACACTGATGACTGCTATGAACCATACCTTAGCTTAATACGCTCGATACGCGACGGCTGGCACCGCACATGCTCTTGCTGGCTATGGCTGACGAATAACGAACATCACAACCCAACCGCTGCTTTAATAAAAACCACACAATGTCACGATCATTCATCATACACAGACCATCTCCAACTTCCTCGCCACGTGCTTGCTCGTAAGGAGAGACTGGGGCCGAAATTTGGTCGATCGCTGAGGCTGGGATCATGTAGCGGGACAAGCTGGGACAAGCCCTAGTCTCGACCGCATCATTGCACGAACATTCCACGCCGGTGAATGACCAGATCCCTCTTAATTCACACAGTAGACTAGACAATTGGTCAAGGTCCATAGCTCTTCTTACCTTTACTCTGATGATAGCCTCCATCAAAATCTCATTCCCTTCTCTCAAATAAGGATCAAGGTCGTCCAGCGGGCACCAATATCTGCACGCCAATCATTGACCGGACACGGTTCCCTCGGCAGAGGGCGGTCCGCAGTGACGACTGCTGTTTGTTCCACAGCGTAGACCCTGGGCCGAATCCCGTAAGCTATCATCAACCTCGACAGTCCCATACTCCCGAAAGTAGCTCGTTCCTGTGCGCTGTAGAGATGAGATGCACGTCGTCAATACATAGTACGTGCTTTGAACTTGCTTGGTCACTTCAGCAGAGTAGGGCTGGTTAGGGGTCCAAATTGTGACAAGCTGTTGGCCACACCGTGCTGTACATCGAGGTTCTTCCTGCAATCAATGAATGTGACTTGTCCCCATTAATAGTGAGGTCAGAATAGTTGGCTACGGTGTACTTGGAAACTTCAAAGACTCAGATGTGGCCGTGACTGGCGCAGTATTAGCAGCTCGTGGCGGCCTTCCGCTTACCTCGAGTGACTGAGCAAGGGTCCTTCGTTGGCGTGCGACAAAAAGCCCCGACTTCAACACAAGCGGGGACATCTGGGCCATGTAGACTGATGTTTTGCGTTTGGAGTGCTTGAATGCAGTGCTGCAAATCGCGGGAGCATTTCATATCCGTGAAAAGCTTTATACAGTGAGATATCGTTCTTGCCGATGAGACTACGTTCATGAGATGGTGACACCTAGCGACGTCCATTATGTAACACAGTTAGAATTCTCATGCAGACCATCGAGATTCGGTCACCGCATAGATATAGGCGACAAGTGTACTTTGCCTACACGATGTGGTGCGCAAAGAGCGGTATGGGCGATGTCCTGGTGGAGCTCGCTGTGTCATTCGGTTCCTGGAAAGCGGGGAATCATCATGCTGGTCCTGTGATGCCCTGGTTTGTTCCCGTAACGACGGCTGACAGGTGGTTGACGTGGATGAAGTGGTACGACTCAGTAGTGCTATCTCGCTGTCATGCATGGCGTGAGGGTAGATTCCAGCCTGTCAGATTCGTGAAAAATGAGAAATACTGATCTCTTGAAGGCGTTGAGGTGGCATGCGGCATGCCGTGTCGCTTTGCTTATGGATGACAAAGTGTGCCGCTGTCGTCTCCAGTAAACCCCACGATGATGCATGGCCGTGTCCACGAACCCAGTCACATGCGTTAGGGGAGTACTAGTCGGGCGAGTATTGGCGGATGTCAAGGTGCTAAATGGCGTTAAGCAACATGTTTTGCTGGTGATCTGCTCGTCTTAGCTGAGGTTGGGAATGGGTGGTCATTGTTGTCCTTTCGTAGACTGAAAGCGTGTACTCATGCATAATACATAAAGTTCAGCTGCTCGAACGGCTTGAAGAAGTGCCTTGGTATTTATGCGAGTGTGGCATGAACCATACCTAGGGCTGAGGTCTGGATTCTCTTGGAAGCTCTGAAGGATTGTGTTCCTGTGGGATCTTAGACAGACTGAGCAGTAAGGCACCTCGGCTCTTCGCTTGAGCTGCAGAGGTAAAGTCAGCACTACGGGCCAACACGATAACATACACGAATCACAGCGACATCGACAGCGAATTCGCAAGAGGCCTCCAATTAGCGCAAAGAGTCTCCGGTCTGTTTGGATCAGGCCAATCCAAACCGGCCCCCAAAATCTCGTCGTCGGCCAGTTGGATCGAAAGTGTTTCAGGTAGCCGCTCGCAAACGTCCTGCCGCCCAACTTGAAGCCAGTGCATGCTCTCCAAACGTCTGATTTCCTCACGCAAGCTTCCTTCTCTCCTATCACTCACTCAATTAATGATATATGCACACTTTCAGCAATATCTCGACCTGCAGGAATTTGATTTGTACAGGCTTACGAATCGGTAGCCGCGAATTAGCGTGCCACTTTCCCTCTCCCGCCGTCAAAAGAACTTGAGAGACACAGATCGTTCTATCAACACTTTTGTGCAACCACGTGCCCCGATAGAACAGTCACAACATCACTGTCGAGGAACGAGCAGGTGCTCGAGAGTACAACCGCGCCATACGGAGAGAAGCATATCACGATATATCATCATTTATTCGAACATAAGAGCGGCACACGAAAGACGACTGCGTTGAACGCCAACATACACTAAGCGCCTTGCGCACACATATCTAGTCTTTGTTGACTACAGTATTACCAAACACCATGTCTTCGCCCGTCCCTCTACTACGGCCACCGCAGCCTGGCGGTAAAGGTCGAGGAGGACCAGGGCTGAAGCTCGGTCTCGCCATTCCCCCCTCACCCAACCAGAGACCCGTCGGGCCTGACGCAGAGCAGCCAGCAGAAATCCCGAGATTTTCGCTGGCTTCAAGAGGTGGTGCACCCAAACTATCACTGGCCACGCCCATGGGCTCCCAAGGTCAGCCCATCGAACAGGCGGGTGGCCGACCTTCGAAGCCCAAGTTGAGCATGTCCACATCCTCGGAGAGCAGCAACCGCTCTCGCTCGGACAGCCACAACGACCTCTCCATGCCTCCTTCAGCCACATCTAGTACATACTCGTCCTTATCATTCCTCAACCAGAGCCGTCACACCCCCGATCCCTCCTCAGCAATCTCATCCATGTCCATGGAGCGCGAGAATAGCATGGGCGGCTTAGCCATAGACTTCGACAGACTCGCTCTCGAGAAAGGTGCACCCGTCGACGTCGAAGATCTCGATGACGATGGCTGGGCTGCAGCTTCAGAACAGAAGAAGATCACCGAGAAAGGCTCACTAGGCGAGGGTGCAGGTGGCGCAGTTACCAAGTGTATCTTGGACGGCGGCAAGACAGTCTTCGCACTGAAAATCATTACAACCAGCCCTGACCCGGATGTGCGGAAACAGATCCTCAGGGAACTGAAGTTCAACAAGAATTGTACCAGTGACTACATCTGCCGGTATTATGGTGCATTTGGAGACAAGTCTAGTAGTACACTCAGCATCGCCATGGAGTTCTGTGAGGGCGGCTCTCTTGACTCTATCTACCGCGAAGTCAAGAAGCTTGGCGGTAGGACCGGTGAGAAAGTCCTCGGTAGGATCGCCGAGGGTGTATTGCACGGCCTGACATATCTCAATAGTAGGAAGATTATACACAGAGGTACGTCAGCCGCTCTGCCCATCTTACTGCCATGCTAACCTATTTCTACAGACATCAAACCCTCCAACATCCTCCTCTGCCGCAATGGTCAGGTAAAACTTTGCGATTTTGGTGTCTCTGGTGAGTTCGGCACTAAGGGCGACGCGAACACCTTCATCGGGACCAGTTACTATATGGCTCCCGAACGTATCCAAGGACAGACCTACACCATCACTTCCGATGTCTGGGCTCTAGGTGTGACGCTGCTTGAAGTCGCCCAGCATCGTTTCCCCTTTCCAGCCGATGGCACTGAAATGCAGCCACGAGCTGGTCTGATTGACCTGCTCACCTATATTGTTGCGCAGCCAATTCCGAAACTGAAGGACGAGCCGGACAATGGTATCAAGTGGTCTGAGGGCATGAAATATTTCATTGAGTGTTGTCTGGAGAAGTCCCCCAGCAGACGTGCGACACCGTGGAGAATGTTGGAGCATCCTTGGATTGTGGAGATGAAGGGCAAGAAGGTGAATATGGAGGCTTTTCTGAAGCAGGTTTGGGATTGGCCTTGAGGGGTGATAACCTTATGCAGCAGCAGCGTGTTGAAGGAGCAGCGGGAGGGATACAAGATGCGTAGTGAATCAGTAATGGAGCTGGGCGGAGTCTACGAGACTGCGCGATAGTTGAACGGAACAGTTGGACCTCTGGACAACCGACTTTGCGTCTGGACTGGATGCACCGGGGTATTTAGATATGGTTTGTGATGGTTAGAGACCGCACATGGGTGATGCGAAAGAGCTTTGGAACGACCTAAGATATGATTTGGATACTACCACTGAGTCGAGCCACAAGGTGATCGTGTATTGCCAAATCACGAGACGAGATGGGCGGCATCGCGATTGATGATGTATAATACCGGTCTGGTACGCGGTAGAAGACCGCTGGTTGGGTGCAGGCACGAAAGCCTACTTCACTATACTAAGATACCACGAAATTTATTTATGATCCCTCGATTATTTCATCTGAGTGCTCAGCAACTCGGACTCTCCGAATCCATCGAGCTCCGCCCGATCTCTCCTGCAAGCAACGAGCAGATTCAGTACAAGCACATGACCGTGCGTCTTTGTAGGTTACCTCACACTATGAATAGCAGGAACCACGTCAAGAGTTCGTCCTCGCCAGACGCCGAATCAGACCTGCAAACAGGATATGGGTTGCCGGCCAGTCTGGTATTCCTTCGGACTTGAGACGCTATTGCCAACAGATACAGGAGCTGACTCGACCTTTTGATATGCCCAATGTCGTCGTCAGACGGTCGTTCCTGCTCATCTATCAAACAAGGCAGAATCGGTCACCCAAGACGTCGTTCATTTTGCAATTCATACCAGTCTGTTTGCTGGCGACAGGCACTACCCAACCTGTACCCCAATCAAGCACTTCGAGTCAGTTGTTAAATTGTGAATCATCGTCAAAAGGTGTTCTGCCTCATGGGTGTTCACCAACTCACAACCATCTGTTTGCTGATGAGTAGCTCTACTCATTTGCAGTCCCAAACGTGCACTTCGAGTCAGTAGGTGGCTGCCACCGAACGGAGCCAATCACCAGTGCATATAATGGCTGTCTCTCGCGCCTTTGACCTCGAGCCTGGCCATCACAGATCACACTTTCCCTTCAATACAGAAGGACATTACTCAAATAGGCCAGAATTACTTCAGAGTCTCAACCCAATCTAACTCAGAACAACCAAATCCAGATAACAACCATCCAAAGACCAGTACTCCGCACATCGAGTCTGCCTTGAACACCCCTTCCACAATCAGTGACACAATGGGCAACGGCGGCGAATCTTCCAAGTCTGGCACAGACAATCCAAAAAGCAAGTATAAACCTGCAGAAATCCCTAAGCCAGTGGGAGCCCACCCATCACAGAAACCAGCGGGCTCGAAACCCAATGCAGCCGGCACATATACATACACTATTGGGAACGACGGCAAAACTTCATACACCATTATGAACGGCGGCTCAAAAAACAAATGAGTAACGGCTAGCGGTGGTTTTCGGGAGCCTTGAGCTTGTGCATCGGAGCATGCGACAACAACGGAGAGCACAGTTTGATGACCAGAAAAGACCCCGAGAGTTATCTTGCGGAATGAAAAACCAGCGACGCGCCACGGAGCTTGCATGTGTGAGGGCAGATCCGGGCCGTTAGAGCTTGGGATGAAGCTGGATGGGCCCAAAGGAGCTTCAGATTGGCGGTGAACTGATGCTGACGGAGCTTACCAGAATGTGCTATATGGGAGGGGGCCTGCTCTTAGCAAAGGCTATTGTTGAGTATGTTCAGTGGATTGAGCTTAGAGCTTCAAGCTAGCTACACATGTAGTCGACATCAGCAATGAACAACATTTGAGTACACCGGTAGCTCCGGCTGTATTTCGCTCTAAGAGAGCGGTGACTGATCGCTGCTGCGCCGTCATGATGTTAGTACCTACCAGGGAGTAGTCCGTTTGGTACACTTCGACGAGGCAAGCCCTATGTTAACCGAGTTCCCATCTTGCATAAATTCCTGGACTGAGCCGAACCGTAAAAGAACGCCCATGCGCATTTGCAGCTTTCAACCCATGAATTCGCAGATTCAATCCATTTATGCCACCTCACTGAGGCCCACGTTAGCTCGACTCAGCCCTGCACCGGCGTCACGAAATAGTCAAAATCTGAGGACATCAGTCTTGTCTGGATCTGGAGCTAAAACACTGAGCGAAGGCTCAAGTGAGAGTATATCTTCAATACAAGAAGTCCAGCATTAATCGAGTTCGGATAGCTGCTGGACAGGGTCCTTATGAACGTGGGCGCGAACGGCCAGTACTTTCCGAGTCGGAGGGCTAAGAGGTTGCAGGTGGGACATCGACGTCGTCAATATCTGGGGCGGTTCTGCTGATCACGAGTCGAGCTCAACAGCTAGGCATGAAAGGCGCGAGCTGAGAGCGAAAGTGAGCTTGCGACAACGGTAGCGATTGAACGTCGGCTTATGGAACCCTTTTGATCTACTAGAGATCTGTTACGTCTGCATCTATGCGAGTCTCCTACGGTTGTTTCGAGCGTGTGATATAGAAAGCTCTGGCGTAGCAGTTGTGCAGCCGATCAACCTGCTTCTGGGCTTCAGACATTATGGTTAGTAGCTGTGGAAGCTTTGAGACAAGGCAAAAAATGGAGAGTACGGTGGATCAAAAAGACCATAAGAGCAGGAAATGCTGTAAGCTCGAGTGGCCGTAGCACTTTCCGTTATCCATAGTCGAAGGCACATTCACCCTCACGAACTGATTGTCTGAGAGCTCCACCGTCGTGATCCTGCGGTCTTCATAAGCACACAGATACTAATTGCGTTTAAAATAAGTAGCTTTCACCACAGCTCAATATTAGGGATCCGGGACAAGGTAGGACCAGCAACCACTTCTGCTTCTCGTCAAACTCGAGTTCGTTATCATCGATAACAGCAATCTAAGTCTCGTTTCTGAGATTTGATACGCCCAAAGTGGGACTACCTATGCATGACTTCACAAATGTACGTGAAATTATGGTTCCAAAGCTCAGGCCAGCATCTCAAACTCCACTTTCTGGGTCATGCTCGCAGATCCGATAGATTGGCGCACGATCCCCGTCACTGCGGATCCTGGCAGCGATCTGTTGAACACGTAAAACGCCATAGCGTCATGGTAGGCGCCAGCGATGGCTAATACAACGGTAGAGGCAACGAATGAGAATAAGCACCTTCACCCGGAGCAGCCTTTGCCGGTCAGAACTTATGTCGGTAGCCGTTTCTGGTTCTGCGACCTACTTCCTCAGGTACCCATATCGTGCATTCTCATTTGCAGATCCGGCCATCGAGTCGATCGACTTGACATAAGCTGGTGGAGGTCAAGGGTTCTGACATGAACTCGGAGTGCCTGCGGTGGCTTTGCAAGGCCACGATGTCTCCCCAGATCATTGTGCACTCTTCAGACCAAATGTGAGGAGCAGGTCGCAGAAAATCTCAGTACCACGAGCACGTCCCAACAATGGCGACTGACCCGAAAGACGTCCACTTGAAGGACGAGGCACCGGACTTTCCACCTGCACCCTTCGTCCGCCTGTTCGATGGAAAATCGACTCCTAAGAAGGACGACAGCGACCCGGAGAAAACATTGGGACAACAGCCGCCAGCGACAGTATCCCACTGGCAGCTACTCAGCCCTAGAGGAGTGATTACACCCAACGTCCTCAACTCGGAAGAGTACGAAGGCTCTGGCACGGAATCCGATCCATACGTGATATCCTTTATTGACAGCGATCCTGGAGATCCCAAGCAACTTCCACCCTGGAAGAAATGGACAATAGTAGCCACAGTCTCACTGGTCACGTTCATCGCGGCTCTGGGCTCGTCGATATACATTGGCGTCCTTACCGAGATCGAAGAAGAATTTGGCGCAAGCGAGGAGGTTGCGATACTTGGCTTATCACTCTACATTCTTGGATTCGCTGTCGGACCACTGATTTGGGCACCAATGTCCGAGTTTACGGGTCGTCAGGTGACGCTTCTCACCAGCTTCGTTGGCCTCACCGCGTTCAACGCTGGGACCATCGCCGCGAACGACATCGTCACCTTGATCGTGTTGAGGTTCTTCGCAGGATGCTTTGGAGCATGTGTATTCACAAATTCGAATGCCACCCTTGCCGATATTTTCGATCCAGCGAAACGAGGGCTGGCGTATGGGTTTTACTTCTCGACTCCCATCATGGGTACGTCACTTTCTGCACCCTTGAGCCAGTCCACTAACAGTTACCAGGTCCCATACTCGGGCCAATGATCGGCGGCTTCCTCGGTACCGCAGCAGGGTGGCGCTGGGTAATGGCCTTCCTCACCATCTTCAGTGCCGTCGGCCTCTTACTCGGCGCCTTCATCCCCGAAACATTCGGCACAATACTCCTCCATCGCCGCGCCAAGACCATGTCAAAGATAACGAATAAACACTACATCTCTAGCATCGAGCAAAAGCATGGCGCGGCAATGGCAGGTGCAGCGTTCAAGAGGGCTGCCACGAGGCCATGGCAGGTCATTTTCACGGATCCTATTGTGTTTCTGCTTGCGTTGTGGATCAGCATCACTTACGGCACGCTCTACCTATTCGTCGCCGGCTACCCATACGTCTACCAAGAAGCACGAGGCTGGACTCCTGGCGTTGGCGGCTTAGCCCTCACGGGTATCGGCGGCGGTGTCCTAGTCGCATGCATCGTCAACGTCCCCATCTCGCGGCGCTTCGGCAAGAAAGCAAGTGCGAACACCGCACATCCCGAAGTCCGCCTCCAACCCGCCATGCTCGGCGCCCTCTTCATCCCAATCGGGATCTTCTGGTTCGCGTGGACGAACGCACCGAGCACCCCATGGCCCAGCTCCGTCATCGCAGGCTCATTCTTCGGCTTCGGCATGGTGATCATATGGACGTCGGTGAACAACTACCTCACCGACGCGTACAAGATCTACGCTGCCAGTGCCCTGGCCGGGAACGTGGTGATGAGATCCGTATTCGGAGCCGTCTTCCCGCTGTTCACGGGCTACATGTACAGAGATATTGGGATCCATTGGGCGAGCTCGGTGCCGGGATTCATCGCGCTGGCTATGCTTCCATTGCCGTACCTGTTCTACTTCTATGGACCGAGGATTCGAGCGAAGTCGAAGTGGGCGAGTAAAGCCGACGAGGACACCAAAGCGCTTACTGAGAAGAAGGGAAGTGTATGATGGCATTATGTAGTGGTGATAGGTTGATTGGCAGACTTGGGTTGGCGAGCAGGTCTGGAAACCCTAGCCCTGTTCTGAGTTACTGGCCACAACGGAAGCTTCCAACCCTCTCCTACGGCCGGCTATATCATTCCAACCGCGCGTGTCCTCTCATTAGTCACGGCTGCCCAGAAACATCCCTACCCTCACCGAGTCGCACCTTCCCTCGCAGCGAACATGACCTCGCACGCACAGCTCGTCCATACCGGTATGTACCGGCTGTGCTTCCCTCTCCCCGTTTCATCGCACCTCTACGCCCTGTTTATGCTGAATCTTACTGTCCCTTCCCTTTCTGCGAGTCTGTGCGAAACCAACCTGCCGTTCTCCACCACGTATGCCGGTTGACGCCTCCAGAGTCGGGCCACACTTCTCGTCTCTCCAAAGTGTGCTTGTCCCAGTCGATACGATGGTAGGTTGCATGTCCCTGCCTCTACTCACAATACGCAGCAAGCTATTGATTGCTTGCTTGCTTCACTTGCGCGCTCTGCCTGTCCTGCCTTGTCCTGTCCTGTCCTGTCCCGTCGCATGAACCTCGATGCTCATCTAGTCTATGCATAGAACATCCTGCATATTGCACCAGGACGAGCCAAATCACTCCACTCTCTCGCCGTGTCTTCCGTTTCCGGCCTTGTCAGTTTCACGAAACACAGCGAAGAAAGAGCCTGGCCGGCAAGCCGTTGGTGCTAGCGCTGACGTCCGTCTCGAGAACGGAGCGGAGCGGTCGCGCCTGCACATGATGCTGTGTTCTTGGGCTTTCCGTGTATTTTGCCTCGTGGATGTTTTGAAATGTGTCTGGTCTTCAGTCTTGCGCTGTGGAGGAAGTAGACCGCAGTAGGGGCAAGCTCTTGTCGGTAGGTTGTGCGTGTCGTCCCGGAAGTTTCGAAGCTTAGCATATGCCTTCCTGATGTTGTCCTTTGGGTGCTGTCGTAGAGCTCGAAGGTAGCTTCCACGTAGACTTCTTCGTCGAGGTTTGAAGCGATACTGACATTTGCTTTCAGAGCGGGTAGATCGCCGATCAGAACAGACCTCGGCGTGAGAATACTTCAATCGGGGGTATGAACTGGACATGCTATTTTGTGGCCTTTGGCGAAAGTTAGAGATTGGGCTAGTCCTGAAGCAATCATTACTTGGAGTGAAGAAGGTGGGAATGCCTTGGCTGAGCACATTGGAGTCGGACTCACATTTGGTTGGAAAAAGAATGGGTTGTGTGGTTGTTTGCAACAGGAATGAGACTGTCGCTACTAGAGTTGTTTTATGAGATTGATCGTCTTGTGATTGAATGAAAGAAAGGAGGATAGCGGAACGGGCTCTGGATGAGTGGCGACTGTCGTGTCGTGATTGAGCGGACATTTGCTCGCAACGAGCATCACATTGATGTGCCGAAGATCAATTGTAGTCCATGCAGGTCATCGTTAGGCGGCGTAGTGGTGACGACCAATGGTGGCGTGGAACGGCACCTTGACGATATCTTCAACCTAGCAAGTTAAGGGCTGGCATTCGGGTCCTACTCCGTCACTGCCATAGATGTCCAAAAGCCCGACGTTTGTATCGGCTCAGTATCAACAGGCTTAGGCGGTTGCCACACGGGGGCTGACGGCTGAATGGGTATCTGGTAGATCTTGTACAGGATTTGCGGTTGGTGCGTCGGCTCATGGCGTAGCTGAAACCTATCGGTAAAAGGGCGTTCGATGCTGTCGACAACATCACCCTCAAGAGACATAACTATGGCAGGCGGCTGGGCCTTCGAGGCTTCTCTCCTCTTCCACTTCATCAAAGCTAACGCATCGGCCCTGAGGCCAGCGTTCGTTGCGAATACCGCGACCAAATAAGCGGCCGGTAGGATAGCCATTTGGTGAAAGAATGTAGTAGACGCTGCAATTGGGTAAAAGAGGTGCGCTTGTGCTTCAATGCTGCTTGTGCGCATAAGTACCTCTGCGAGGTATTCTGCTGCATCTTGATGGAGGAGCGCAGTGTTGCTGAGGCTGTCAAGCCAGGCAAGACTAATGTCACAGTATTCTCTGAGAGCTTGGACTCTGTGGCTAGAGGTTCCGTCGGCGATTGTACCTATTGCCCCAAGGCGATCCTTGAGCATACGTAAGCTGTATCTAATTTGCGTGTATGTGAGCAGTAGCCTGTCAATGCAAGTTCGTGCATTCGACAGTCGCGCCAGATAGGTATCCTTCAGACCTGCGTAGACCATTAACATGGCGCGATAAACGGCAGCCTGCACGTTGTCGAGTGGAGAGTCCGGAGCTGGAGCTATTCCATGGTCGTCCCACAGTGTGAGAACGAGGGAAGAGTTCCGCATAGCCATTTGCACCAGCATATCGGCGACATCATCCGCAGGCATTGATTGAGGGCTCGAGCCACCTGTCGTTAGAAGCGGAGCAAGCATTGTAAAGACGATGCGGATGAGCCGCAGGCCAGATTGGAAGTTGTTTTGTTGAAATTCAAGAGCTGAGAAGAGAGTACACTTGAGCATTATGTCGGTCGTGGCCTTCGCATCGCTCTGCATCCGATTCGCAGACAATGCTTTTGCGTGCCATTCTAGAGCTGACAAGTGCTTCCGCGAAATCGGGTGGATGCTGGCAAGACCATTACTATGGCTGCGGACAGGGTTCTCCCAGAAGTGGCTGATGGCAAAGATGGCATAACGTACAACCATGTTTGACTCTGCCATGCGAGGCACCAAAACGTTCCAAAAGCCATAATCGAGTGCGCCAGAGAGGATGGGTGCTGATTGCTCAAGGAAGTAAATGAATGCTCGCTTCTCTCCACGATACATCAGCCATGGTAATGGTTCGAGTTCAGGTAGCAGTCTGGGTGAGTTCGACTTCGTCCGTATTGGTTGCTCATACCGGAACACGCTCATCCGTACTGAACGGGGACCATCGCACGCTCTGCCAGTAGTGACACATCTGCGACACTGTGGTACAGCTTCATCGCATTTGATTTTTCGTATTCTGAAGTCAGTCAGCCGATCGCATATCAGTAGAGACACAACCTTTTCGACTGACTTGCAGGTGTTGCACCCTCTGGTTGACTTTGAATAATGTGCGCGGGTCCGTTTTGGAGCCATGAGCTTGGAGGAACTTGTGATTGGGCAGTTCGCGTTGCATGTCAAAAACAGCAAGAGTGAAATTGAAAAGTGGTACTCAAAAGAGGTCAGAACAATTTAGTTTGTTACTAAATCTGCATCCATACCTATGTACAGCACCCTTGTCAGGAGGCTCCATTCGTGCTAACGGCGGGACCGGTAGTGGAGCTATTTGTAAGTCAGCTCATTGGCTTGTTCGTCTTTATGGCCTTTCTGGGAATAGTCTCCATCTGTACACATGCTGGAATGTCAGGCAATCGAGGCTGTCGGTAATAACAGTTGCCTATTGACCACTCACGATGCGCGGATCCTGAGACACGGACTTAATCGATGTCGGCATACGCACCCCAGCATGGCAAGGCAGAAGCCCGCTCGGGTCGGCGACCTTCGCTGGCCGGATAGATAAAGCTGGATGTTGCCTGGTCAGTACATGCTGAGGCACTCTGTCACTGATCACAGCATCGCTCATTTGTGTACCTCATTGCGTGTCGCAACAGCCAAAACCATTGAATATACTTCGACACTTCGTTCTCGTCAAGCACCATGGCAGAAGGCGAACTCTCCCCCTCAACCATTATACTCCTTGTTATCGTCGGTACCGCCTTTACAACGGCTTGTGGCTATGGCATGTACCGAGCACTCGCAACTCGACAGAAGAACAACGAGTTCGACCGTGAGTTCAATGAACGGAATGTCGAGCAGGACCAATACATGGCAGAATTGAGAATGGCTTACCGACACGGGATCATGGCAGATGCAAAATCATACAGACCGGGGCCAGGACCGGGACCAGTGGCCAGTCCTGGACACAGATATTCTCAGGAAAGCTCTGTATATGACAAAGGGTCCCGGTGGGATAGTGGGCAGCAGCAACACGGGTACTGATAATGTCCCCATCACACAAAGTTCAGCGGATTTGTTCTTACCACAAGAGAAGGTGACTGATGCTTGCGAGACTCTCCGTTGTACACAAGGACAACTTTGTGATGGGTTCATTATCTTGGAACCGCCCTTCCAACCGCCCTTCGTGGGTCTCAAAGCGCGGGACTGCTGGATACGCGTATTGATGAGGGGCGCTGAGTCGAAAGCATAGCTTCAAGGATGGATAGGTGTACAGTCTTCAGAAGGATTGATAAGTTACCGAACTTGCATGACTTACTTGCTCTGATAAGGATGATGCAGAGGGGATAGAGAAGGAAAGAGGTGATCATGAGCTCGAAGGGAAACTGCTTGGCTACCGGCAAAAGTTGCCGCGTTTGCTTATCTGGTAACGCAGTCCGAAGCACATATGCAAGAATAATTAGAGACTATATATCGGGTTTGAGAAGAGCTCATTAATTGCTCCGGGGACCATGCAGCTGCCGCCTTGGATGCGGCCAATGTACACTATGACACCTGCCATGCCCTAACCATGAATTCATGCATCATGAAATAACCTCATCGCATACGTTAGACATCAGACATGCCTCGCCTGACAGCCAGCTATCTATCCTCTAGTGTTGAAAAACCAGCTTGTCCGTTTGTTGCTCGGACTCGTGCTATCCCCTGACGCCAGCGAAGACAAGTAGGGTATTGCAGGTCCCATGCCGCCACCATTCGCGACGTCGTGCGAGTTAGTCGCGCCACCTCCGCCTCTAAGCGGTTTCGCTATTCGTGCACCGAAGCTCAGCCCTCCGTAGCCTGCACCATTACTGACGGGTTGTGCTAAGCCCCGGTTCGCCTGCGAAGCTTTCGCAGACTCGAGTCGTTCTTTGACTGCTTGTAGTTGTGCCTCAAAGCGGTGATTGGCCTGAGTCAGTTTCTCCTGACTTTCGCTAAGTAGCTGTTCGAGGCTCATTATTCGATCGTTTCTTGCTAGCAATTTCCTTTCCGCGATAGCAACTTCCTTCTTGAGAGCGGTATTTTGGTCGACGAGCTGCCTTTGTACAACCGTGAGCTGCTCAAGGTTGCGTTCCAGGAAGGCCATCTTCTTTTGTTGTTGTTTGTTGTTGCTGGACCGCAGGACGTTGTTGTATTGCTCCCTCGTCTCATCAAGGGAAATTTCGAGCTCGACCACTCTCTCGCATCGATTTTGTAGGTCACGCATCAAATTCTTTTTCATCATATCGAAGTCAGCCATCTGTTGTTGCAGTGTTCTCGAAGCTGCGCCATTTACAACTCCGTTGGGCGCACTATTTGCCTGCACTTCCGCAAGAGACTTTCGGAGCCTAGCAAGTTCCTGCTCTCTCGTTGTCAACTCGCTGCGAAGATCAACAATCATATCAGTCTGAGTTGCCCCCCTATCGGCATAGAGCTTCGATAATCTGTCCTTGACATCCTCAATGTCCGCCTCGCCTAGGTTCCTGGTCAATAGATCTTCATGTTCCTTCTCTAGAGACAGAAGTCTTTCCTCAAGCTCAACTCTCTTGTTGTCTTGCTCTAGTGAGAGCTCTCCTCGATCGCTCAGGGAGCTTTCTGCCTGTCTCGAAAGTGTTTGCGACTCCATGATCTTTGCTTTCAGGCTAGCAAGCACATCCGACGATAGCGGTTGACCAGCGGATTGAGCACGTTCTAGGTTGTCGACTTGATCTAACATGCCTTGCATGCGTCGTTCGTTCTCACTGAAAGCATCATTGCTAAGGTCGAAGCCAGCCAGCATTTTGGCCATCCTTTCTTGTTTCTTCTTGTCCTTCTCTTCCAGCACAGCCGTAGTCTCTTTGGTGCTCATCTTGATGCTCAGCAGTTCTTGCTGGAGGCTATGCAAATCTCGGTCCAGCTCGTCATTGTCATTTCGTAAGCGGTCCATCTCGATCCTTTCGTCTCCTCGTTCGAAAGAGAGCTTCTGTAGTTCCATTTGCGCTTTGTTCAACCTGTCCGTGAATGTTTCGTTCTCTTTGCTGATTCGTGCCTGGTTCTCCCGATAGCTTCGTAATTCATCCCTAAGTTCTTGCAGCGCACGCTCAGCGTTAGCAGCTTGATTTTCCTTTTCAGTGAGCTGATCCTGCAGCTCGTTTTCTCGGCGCATAAACTCTTCCCGTTCATCTTTTTCCACAATCAGACTAGGAGTACTCGCTCGGTCTCCCGCCCTCGAATCTGGTCTTGACGGCGTCTCCGAGCGGAGGTGGTCGGAGAGTAATCTAGACGGCGTGCCGGGTCGGTCTATTCGTGGTCTCTGTTCCGACCTTGCTGTGGGCTTTTCGTTTATAGGCTTCGCCCATAGCTCCTGAGGTACAGCTTCACCTCTTCTCCACAGGGCGACTTCAGCGTCTAGCGAGGCGACATACTTCTCGAAGCTCACGACTTGGTGGTGAGCAGCCTTCAGTTGCTTCTTGAGCTCTGCCGGACTCAGCTCTGCATTGACCTTGGCCTTATTCTTGATAGTCTTGGCTCGCATACCGAAACGCAAAGTGCTGACAGTCTCGGCATCATTGTAGCTGCTCGGCGAGCAGTTGATAATGAGGGTGGTCCTGGAATTGCCACCAAGTGACTCTTGTAATATTCTTGTCAGTTTCGAGTCTCTGTAAGGAATATGTGTCGACTTTCCATCGGTCAAAGCATTAATGACCATGCCCAAGGCGCTCAAACTCTTGTTGATCTTTTTGGCCTCTTCGAGCGTCTGGCCGGTGGCACCAGTCTTTCCCACCTTTTCGGAACCGGCTAAATCGACCAGATACAGCATACCGCTCTTTTGAGACTGTGTATTTACATCTTTCTGGTTGACGGTAAGAGAGAAGATTGAGTGCGACCTGGAAGACTCCTGATTCATGTTTGTGGAGGCAACGGCTCTTGACCGTTGCCCAAGCTCCATAGCAGCGAGCACATCATCCACGCTATCGACATAAACCTCTCGGAGGTCCTTCACGTAGGGGCCTTTCGGACCTTCGTGGATGTTGAGGTTGTCTTTCTGCGGGTTCAACAAGTCTCTTATCTTCTCCATGTAGATTTCCATATAGGCAATCTGTACAGTGTATTCAACGCTCTCCGAGCCGTAGACCAGGATTGCATCGAAGATCTGTTTGACGATTCTTGGTATTATCCCCTGCTTCTGTTGGTCGGTCATGTCGCCCATCATGGTGTAAGACTTTCCAGCGCCAGTCTGGCCATAAGCAAAGACGGTGCCGTTGTAGCCATTCATCACATCTTCCACGGTAGATCGGATTGAGAAATCGAAGATATCCGACTGCTGCGAGTCCATGCCAAAGACACGATCGAAGGTGAAAGGCGCATTGGCTTCGCTCGAGCTGACCGAACATGTGTCGTCGCTCTCGAACTGCACGATGGGCTGACCGTTATTGGCGACTTCGATTCTGTTTTGAGGCCTGAAGCGAGCGACGACTTTGATGTTGTTGCCGCCTCCAGCACCTGAACCGCCATTAGAAGCCATACTGGCGACCTGCACCAAGCAGGTGAGCTTAATGTATTGTCAATGCTATATGTGTGGGCGTGATCTTGGATTGCTGCAGCATCGGTCAGGCAGGAGGCAGGCAGGAGGCCCCTCGAAGTGAGACCGGTGGTGCAGTTCGAACTCCGTTGAGGACGGATGGTTTGAATGCTGCTGACGATGTCTAATTCTAATGTCTAAGGCAAACAGGCTGCGTTCTTTTGCGCTGAGGGTGGTCAATGTTGACATTTCCCTGCCCAATCTGCGATAAGTTAGTGCCGCGAGTGACGCGAATTAACTTTCACCTTTCGAAACGTCGCCCCAAACATCCCTGGCACTGCAGCCCTGACAACCCCAATCCGCGCCTGTCCCCAACTTAACGTTAGCCTGCCTCTGTACTTTCAGGGGGCTTACTCCCACGTGACACAAGGAACAACTCAACCATTTTGGCAAGCACGATCTGGTCTACCTAGGTAACTTTGCTTCCTCCTCCATTTGTTCCATCTCCATCACTCCGAAGCACGTTTAAGTTGGAGATCTTACATCGCGTCACCTCGAGCATCGATCTTCTACGTCTTGATGCTCTGAATGCACGTGCATATGACCTGTAGCATGCGGAGTTCGAAGGCTTCAAAGCCTCGATTACTAAATTGACCTATTCTTACTCGGACATTTCTGGCGTTGCTCAAGAGCCATTTCCAATCATCCACCGCCGGTATAACATCCACAAAAGAATCGTTTGTGCTCATTATTAGGTCGCAGTCATTGCTAAGAGTTTACCGTCCGCCGCCATGTCTGATTCAGTAGAGACGCGACATTTCTACCCTAACCTTCAACGCAATGAGACACAAACCGCATCAGGCTCAAATGTTGTCAGCTACATCTCGAACAAGGGCGACGACTCGCCGATCATGATGCTAATCCATGGCTATCCTCAATCAGCATATGAATGGCGATACGTCAGCTTTGCCGGGGAACAGTACTATAGAGCTTTGCTAACCTCGATAGGTCGTGCCTTCTGTGCTGGACCATGTTTCGTTGTTCATCCCAGAACTACCAGGCTACGGCATAAGCTCTCCCTCGAAGGACAATACCCGCATAGGCATTGTAGGAGCCTTGGTAGAAGCCATGTCAGAAGTCTTCAACCTCAGCAAGGACTCGCCACGAAAGGTTATTGCTGTTGGCCACGACAGAGGTGCCCGAATCGTTCATCGACTGGTTGTGTCGCGAACCAATTTTCCTGCTATCGCCTTGATAGGGGCTGCAATGTTGGATATTGTACCGACTAAAGCTCAATGGGATGCCTTCCAGAATCCAGCTATCAATGCTGGCTATTTCCACTGGCCATTCTTGGCGAATGTTGACTATGCAGTCCAGGTTATCTCCAAGTACGGGGGTGGTCAGTGGGCGAAAGACATGCATAAGCGTATCACTGGTGGCGACGCTGATCTCGGAAGGGTTGCTGCTGACGATGCGCTTGATGTCTATGCTGCTTGCTTCGACAAAGAAGAGACACTGAGATACACTTGCGAGGATTATGCATACGGCGCCGGACCCGAATACCAGCACCAGTCTGAGGATCAGACGGCAGGCCGGAAAGTCGACGTGCCTACCCTAATCATGTGGGCGAAAGCAAAGCTTGGATCACGAATGGATGTCGCAAAGATCTGGGAAGATTGGATAGCAGCAGGGACAGACTATCAAGCCATTGGTGTTGGTGACGGTCATGGTCATTTCTTACCAGAAGAAGCACCAAAAGAGGTCACTAAAGCTATCACCACTTTTGTGAAGAGGCTAGCATAGTCGAGCAGTCAACTGAGCCCGTCAACAGCTACATGCTATTACCTATGACCTCCTTAGGCGCGTGCTCATGTTCTCTGCATTACTTTCGCAATTGATCCGAGCATCTGTCGCGGCTTGGATGAATGCGCGAATGTACGGATGTCAAGCTTCACCAGTAGACAAGATAATATGGTATAGATTTCAGCACAATCAGTCTTGTTACTCCTCCTTGAGACTACAATGTCCTCATGGATATTGGTAGCGCTAATCTCGCGGTCTCACGAGTATTGCTTGCTGCACCGCGTGCCAAGTCTCTACCTGCATCAGCCCGTGCCGAGAGCGCCTACCGGTGACCTGTGTACCCGAGGGTAGATTCGTCATGCTGCACGCGAGCCGCGTAGTTTATAACGACCCTCACCTCAACCCGGGTGGCCCTTATCTGTTGCCGAGGCTCCACCTCGCGCCTTTCTTCGGATTACTCCGATGGTTCCATCAAAATATCTTGGTAAGTTTCTGCTTGTGCCTATGACCAGCGTATCATGCTTGCAGCAGCCGCACATCCCTACGCAGACTGTCTGAATTGCTTGTGCTTGTGACAGCCGGTCAATTTCCAGCTGACTTCAGGGTTGACCCGTTGGAAGGAGCACAAGACTATCAACACAGAAAGGCAATCCCACGCCAACAATGGCCATGAATGGCACGGGTCAACCCCAGATCAACACAGACGAGGTCATCCCACGCTGGAGGCAACTGGGCCTCAAACACAGGCAACAGCAGATCTCCCTCATCCCACCAGAATGGCACCTCAAACCTGTTGGATCCGAAACAGAAGCCAAGAATGCAATCCCTGTAGTTGAGCAACATCTCGCCCGTGAGGAACTCGAAATCACATCCCTAGCACAATCCCTCCCATCCCTGCAGCAAGCGATCCGTACGAAGCAATACACAGCCCTTCAGATCACCCGTGCCTTCTGCCACCGCGCTGCTCTGCTCCAGCAGCTCACCCGCTGCCTCACCGAGATCCTGTTCGACTCGGCTCTGAACACGGCGGAACGCCAAGATGCGTACTACGCCTCCACCGGGCAGCTTCTAGGCCCACTCCACGGCATTCCCATCTCAATCAAAGACAACCAGGACATCAAGGGCGTAGACAGCACTCTTGGCTGGGTCGGACTAATCGGTAAACCAGCGAAGTCAGACACGACACCCGTCGAAGTGATACGGCAGGCAGGTGGTATACTGTACTGCAAAACGAACATCCCGCAATCGATGATGATGTCTGATTCTTACAATCATGTCTACGGCCAGTCGGTCAACAGTCTCAACCGCAATCTCATCTCGGGTGGCAGCAGTGGTGGTGAAGCGGCACTCATCCGCGCAGGCGGGAGTATCGTAGGCATAGGCACAGATATTGGCGGGAGCGTCCGGATCCCTGCTACACTTCAGGGTCTCTACGGTCTGTCTCCGAGTATCGGCCGTGTGGGGAACAGAGAAAGCACGCGGAGGGATAAATATGTTGTTCCGCCTGTGGCTGGGCCGTTGACGAGGGATATCGATACGTTGGATGCTTTCATGGATGCATATCTCGGTCAACAACCCTGGCTCTCGGACCCCGGCATCCTCCCGATTCCCTGGCGAAAGGACATAGCAGATGCATATTCAGATCCAGGGCACAAGCTTACAATAGGTTACATCACCGAGGACGGCGTAATAAGGTGTCAGCCACCGTGTGTACGGGCTGTGGAAGATACGATCAACAGGCTACGCGACGCGGGCCACAAGGTAGTAGAATGGAACTATGTTGCACAAAAACACCATCAGCGCGCATACGACCTATGGTTAAAGGCAGTCCTAGCCGACGGCGGGGACCGCTTCCAAGCACTATGCGACCTGGTCGATGAACCACTAATACCGGGGATGTTGGTCGGCAAAGCTGCGAACAAACTCGACACCGACGGCCGTATGGCACTGTTCGACGAGATATGGGAATTTCAGCGGATGTACATGTCCCTCTGGCGCGAAGCTGGTCTTGATGCACTGATCATGCCTGTGACACAGTATACGGGGCTGAGACCGAAGATGTGGGTGGAGGCAGATATGTATGTTGGGTATACCTCGCTCTGCAATTTGTTGAACTGGACTGGTTTGGCTGTGCCTGCGATAAATGTAGATAGGGAGTTAGATAAGGTGACCGGGGAGTGGGAGGGATATCAAGCGAAGACTTTCAGTGATCAGTATAACCATGATGGGTATGTTGAGAACTTCGATGAGTTTGTAGGGATGCCGGTAGGTGTGCAGATTATTACGGGAAGACTGGAAGAGGAGAGGGCTGTAGGGATTGCGAGGTTGCTCGAGAGGTTACGGAAGGCTTGAGTCGTGGTAGTGCTGACTCATGGAGCCGGGTCTTGATCTCTCATCATACAGATACTTGGGTCTAACGATCCCGGAAGAATATTTCCGATTACCTTCCAATGGCTTTCTCGGGACGAAATTGTATTAAAGTGATAGGGTGCAAGGCGAGGGACGGAAGGTACAGTAAGGCGTACTTACCCCACAGCCCATCCCCTGGTGTGCACCTTCCGAACTAGGACTAAACATAGGGTCGTCTACTCTACCCTGAAGCGCAAGAAATGATTTGGGGGACGAACCGAGGTGCACGGGAGTGTTCCGCCCACTCATTCACATGCGCGGCGAGGTTTGAGAAGTCCGTGGATAGCCATCACTCGGAAGCTGGCTGCTTTACGGTAGCGTTGTTACAGTGGAATGTATGAGTATTTCATACGCCAGACGGCCTACAGCTTCTTTCTCTCATCACCTCGCGCTCAGGATTTCCCAATCACACCAGAACGAAAGCAGCAGTCAGACTTGCGACATTCATCGAGCTTGCCGAGAAGACATCCAGCTTTGGGACCTAAGACGCCACATCTCGAGCTCCCATAGACCGATCTGAGCACTATCTAGACACCCAGCATGCCTCTGGCACCTCGATCCTTTCTCTCTGCTGCCAGAATGTCCAAACCAACAGATCGTCTAGCACAAGTGCAGCGGCACTTCTCGACCACTCCCACCGCCCGTCAAGAAATTCGAGATGTCTACATACTCAGCGCCTCGCGAACACCCGTGGCCAAGTTCAACGGTTCCCTTATGAGCATGTCAGCTCCCCAATTAGGCGCAGTAGCGATCAAATCTGCCCTCGAGAAGAGCAAGGTCCCCGTCGAGAAGATTACAGATGTCTACATGGGCAACGTACTGCAGGGAAACATGGGACAGGCTCCCGCCCGACAAGCGAGTATATTCGCTGGCTTGCCTCCTACAGTCGAGGCAGTTACCATAAACAAAGTCTGCGCATCCGGCATGAAAGCCGTTACCTTCGCCGCACAGAATATTATGCTGGGCGTTGCGGAAGCACAAGTTGCAGGCGGCATGGAGAGCATGAGTCGCGTACCATATTACCTCAATCGCGCCGCCCAGCAGCCCCCCTTCGGCCATATGAAAATTGAAGATGGTCTGATCAAAGATGGTCTGTGGGACGTGTACAACCAGTTCCATATGGGTGTCTGTGCCGAGAAGACAGCTAAGAAATATAACATCAGCCGACAAGCACAGGACGAGTACGCCATCAGGAGCTTCAGGAGAGCGCAAGCTGCGTGGAAAGAAGGAAAGTTCGATGACGAGGTCGTGCCTGTTACCGTTAAAAGCAAGAAGGGCGAAACTGTAATAAGCAAGGACGAAGGTTTCGATAACCTGAGGGAGGACAAAGTTGCTACACTGAAGCCAGCCTTTGTATTCGATGGCACGGGCACAGTCACTGCTGCAAACTCATCGACTTTCAACGATGGCGCGAGCGCACTCGTACTTGGCTCGAAGGAGATCGCTCAGCAATACGGCAGCGGCTCCCGCGTCCTTGCGAAGATCATAAGTCAGGCTGACGCTGCGATTGACCCTGTCGACTTCCCTGTTGCGCCTGCTAAGGCTGTACCGATCGCGCTTGAACGAGCGGGCCTGAAGGCAAGCGATATTGCATACTGGGAGTTTAATGAAGCCTTCGCGGCGGTCATCCTCGCCAATTCGCAGATTCTTGGTCTCGAGAACGCTAAAAACAACATGCTGGGTGGTGCTATCTCGTTGGGCCATGCTCTTGGATCTTCGGGCTCAAGAATATTGACCACCTTGTTGCACCAGCTCAAACCTGGTGAGTATGGCTGTGCAGCGATATGCAACGGTGGTGGAGCTGCGAGTGCTATGATTGTACAACGCATCGAATCTGCGTAGGATATAGCTACGACATGCAAATGGTTTTTTGTACGGTTCGTACTTCTTATCTGATCTTTATTGTAGCGTCTCGTTCGCTTCTTGGATCGACACTGTTCCCAACCCCCTTGATCGCGCTGCAGCCGCAAGGCGGAGTTTCGAAGGGTAGTCAAGCAGTGGCACGCCCAGCTCACCTCTACTACCACATTGTTGGAACCATCTCAAGGCACAAACACACGTCAGCTACATACGAAACATGAAACTACGAGCTTAAAGACGGTCAAGGGAGATCAATGTTCGCGGCCGCACCAGTCGAGAGCTAGGTTGTACGCGTACGCGAATCCCTGCACAAGGCACCACACCGAAGGAGGTATATTGGTCCATATCGCATCCAGCAAGCCAGTACTGACGAATTGGTCGAAAACACTGAAGGGTTCTGCAAGCGCTAACAGGTTGGTGGCCGTTGCGACGAGGGTGCCGTAACATGCCTTGACAAGATGCTTGCATTACCGTACGCGGGCGAACTGGCGTACTGCCCAGGTGTACTCTGAGCAGCGTCTCCCTGAAACAAGGTTTCACATCAAATACCGGTAACGAAGCTCGAGCTAGGCGACATGTGGGACACCAACTTCCGTAGGTCTGGAGCTGCGCAACTTGGGTCGGTATGTAGATCACGTCACGTTAGCTTGGCTATCGGTGCCTCCCGAATCTTACCGAAACCTTGGCCCATCAGAGCGACTCTCTCTGCTCAGACTTGTCTTTTCATTCGTTCCGTAACTCATGCAGCAGCCTTCACCTTACTTCGCACATGCAGTCTCTTTATTTTTATCCCCAAGCTGCACGGCATGAAATGGGGCATCCGCCAAGAAGACGGAACCGAGCTGTGACCGCCGCCACTAGATGCCTGATAGGCTCTTGCCCAACGGGCCTGTGCCCGCAACGGAGAGTGGTACGCGTCATGGCAACGACGGTGCCACGAATCTTTCTTCATTACTGATGTGATGCCACAATGTGCACGAGATCATAGAATGCTTGCTTTCCATTCTGACTTTTAAGTCGATGGTCGATTTTCGTGTTTTGAGTCCTTCATTTCAACAATTTGCTTTAGATGTATTATTATGGACGTTCGTTTCTTGCTAGTTCTGTTGCTTCACTTACTTCCCTCTAGCCTTGCTGACATTCCTCCCTTCGTTAACGACTATGCGTATCAGCAGGGTGAGCTGGGACCGTATCCAAGGCAAACCTTCTTCTCCGATGTTGAAGTTATAGCACCTCTTGCCAATGTTGTTGTTGAACAGCAAGATGGTGCTTCTCCAGCAGCATACGTCACATGGGCTGGCCACGGTGACAACATAAAAACAGTGCCACAGTTGTTAGACGCCCGGACGTTATCTGTGGTCTATCAGGGGCCTCAATATGATGAGGACACCTTCGGCTTCAGTGTGCAGACTTGCAACGATACCGATTATCTAGTATGGTGGGCAGGCACCAACATTAATGGTCGTGCAGCTGGCTACATCTACATCGTCAATTCGACGTATCACCAGGTGTGGAACGTCTCATCCATCGGCCTCGAGTATGTTGACGCTCACGACGTAAACCTTACGCCAGACTGCCACGTTATCTACACATCCTACCAATCCAGAATATTCGATCTCCGAGATTTTGGAAGTGACGACTTTCAATTGACGAATGATTCTTGGCTGATGGACTCGTATTTCCAAGAAGTTGACCTGGCGACAAACGAACTTCTCTTCGAGTGGCGCGCTTCTGACCACATCGATCTGCATGACTCCCTCTGGCCAGCTGAGGTCGAAACTCAAGGCAATGAAAGTTGGCATGGCTGGGACTACTTCCACATCAACAGTGTTCAGAAGGATCATAGAGGGAATTTTCTTGTTTCTGCTCGGCACACCAATGCATTGTACTACATTGATGGGAACGATGGGTCGGTAACCTGGACCCTTGGCGGTCCTCGCAACGAGTTTCATGACCTCGACGATGGACGTGCGACAGATTTCTCGTGGCAGCACGATGCCCGATGGACCGACGACTCCTTAACCACCATTTCCTTGTTCGATGATAGAAGTTGTGGCTACTTTTACCCTCACGACAAAGTGTCACGCGGTATCATCGTCAATCTCGACTATGACAGCATGACAGCCCGGCTCTGCGATGAATATAGAGCTCCAGATAATATCACCGCTGTCCGGAAAGGCGGGCTGCACTACCTCGAAAACGGCAATGTCCTTCTCGGTTATGGGAGCGAACCAGGCTTTACAGAATTTGACCCAAATGGCACCATACTGTGGGACGTCCGCTTTGGTCCAGTCATGAAAGACATTGATCGCCTGACCGCAGACAACTATCGTGCTTACAAGCTCGATTGGGTTGGAACTCCCCACTGGGATCCGAGGATTGCTCCCGGTCCCTCCTTTAATGGTACGCCAGTGTCACCCTTTAACGCCACATACAAAGATCTCTATGCAAACCTTATCAACGATACTGCGTATTTCAGCTGGAATGGCGCGACAGTGCCCAAAAAGTGGTTAGTCTTGGCTTCGCACGATCCAACGAAAGTGATCAGGAGGAAAAGCCTGCTGCAAAAGATTGACAAGACAGGTTTCGAGACTGGTGTGCACATCGGTGACGCTGGACCATACGTCTGTGCCATTGCCCTCGGCGAAGGTGATGAGATTTTGGGCATTACACCACTGATGAATATCGACACTGGCATGACGACGGCGATCGTGGACACTGCGCCCTCATTGTATCATCAATATGCGATATTCAAGAAAAACTGGCCACAATCGCACAGGGGCAACAAAACCGTAATTGAAGCGGCTGGACTGGTGGCAATCTCACTGATTATAGCATTGGCGATCTTCGCTTGGTGTCGCTGTGATCAACTTGCTCGCATGCTCTCGACCGTGCTCAAGCGCAGAGACTATCATCCTGTTGCGCCTGGAGACGAGCTTGAGAAACAGATCCGGCCGAGGCAACGAGGAGTCTCTGTTAGCTCTGCGATAGATTCAGATACGGCGCTGATGTCGCACGGGCTTGCACCCAATGGGCAAGATATGGAGCAAGAAGTAGGCGAAAGGCGTACACACACTGCGCAGCAATCATTATGACGAAAGGGATTTTGACGAATACATGGGCGGCGTTCAAGTACCACTCCTGAGGCGTTCCCGAGGCATGGTAGCCTTTCTTTCTTCCTCGTCGTTTGAGCGAGGTGTTATTGCAGGAACTGTAATTGTGGTTGGGTCATGCTTGATCGAGTTTTCCGGTTCTCAAGCTTCTGTCACAAAAGGCTGAACACCTGAATGTCGTTCCATATCTGAATTCCGTTCCTTTGACAACTCTCCGGTTTCGTCTTTCTCAAGCTTCGACTGCCCCACCGCCTTTGCAATGGTGTTGGTCTCCGTATTTGGGACCGGCTTGTCTGCGTCAGGAATTAATGCCTTGCTTCTGCCGCCTGTGTAGCGAGATCTACGTATGGTGGCTGTACTATTGAGGACAGATGCTTCTCCGCGCGGACAAATGAAATGCCCACCTCCAGACAGCTGCACTGGTAGCTAATTCGGCACTCAAGTTTGCCTTACATAATCGTAATGGTTTTAGGAATGCTTATAGGACTTCGGGGATTACGAACATAAGCCTTAGCTATTACGATAATAATGATAAGTTAAGGTGTCATAGTCGATAGATGTTAGATTTGTATACCACTTTGTTTGTCCGGGGGGATTGCGGAACGCCATACTTGCCGTCACATACGATCAAATTCCTTGCTAGCGTTCAGTGCGTTCATGGGAGTCCATCAGTCGGCGACGTTAACATAGGGTTACTGACCCTGCTGAGGTACGCGGCGAGTTTTGCTTGATAAGCACCAAGCCTATCTGCAAGCACAACATATGAACAGACGTAGCTGCCCTTTGAGTGGTGTCGCCGGTCGCTGGGAACTATGACTTGATGAGTAAGATGCGTTGCGTCCTCGTGTTCCGATTGGTGCATGCACGCCAGACACTTGCTCCTGGTCCTTATGAACTCATTCCTCATGCACCGTTATCCTGAACATCCGTTCGTGCTCTTCACCACAATGGGGCTTACCATTTCTATATACTGTTTGCTTCACCGGTGCTATGCGCAGCATAACTCAAGCGCTACGCGCCACCACATCCTAATCGAGGCGTCCGAATCATTCCTCACTTCGTGTTTAGGCTGGTCCACGTAACTTTCGGTATTCAACAGTTGTCTTTCGTTATCACAAATCTATATAGCACCAAGATGATGGCTTCAGAACGCTCAGGGAGTGCCCTGCCGCCAGAGGAGTTACCGAAGAAGAGGGGCTCCCTTTCTCGCTTTGTGATGCCTTTCAGCTCCCGCAAGAACAGCAGTCCGACGCCTTCCGTCCAAGGCAGCCCAAAATCGAGTATAGACGTTGAATACCCAGAAAGTCCAAAACTACGACGGCTGAGCAAAGTTTTTACTTCCAGCAAAATTTCTACGTTCCAGACGAACAGCTCAATGAGCTCAACCGGCACCAGTAACAAAGTCCGGAAGCAGTCGACCATCTTGCCACAGGTTACGAAGAACGATAATTGGGAGCAAGACCGAGTGACTGGCGAGAAGAAGGACCCCACAAACATGCTGCACAGTCTCGCTCATGACTTCGATGGACCGCAACATGGAAAGCAACCGGTTCTCCAAACAGGCGAACCAGCACGATCAGCATGGGACCTAGTCAGCACCTTCCCAGCCAAGATCTGGAAAGAGGTTATTTCGTCGCTCGACCTAGCAGACGAAGCGTCTTTGTCCCTCTCGGCGAAGGCCTTTCGTGGCTTGTGCGACCTGCAAGTCCTACGTTCTTTGAACGACCCAGAACTGTTCCGTCCGAGATGTGACTTTCTTGCTCGTCTCAACTATGCCCTCCCCAACCATCTCCTATGCTACATATGCGGTCGCTATCATGTACGCACACAACCTGGAAAGGAAAGCCTACGCCCTACAAATGTCGCCAATCCGCTGTTCAATTGCCCCTACGCAAACTCCAACGACCCTAATGAGAAGATCTCTCGCCACAGGATCACCTTCGGCCGCTCTCTTCCCTTTACCTTCGTTCAACTCGCTACACGTCACCATCACTTCGGCCCCGAATACGGTATACCCCACGATAGTCTCAGCAAACGTTACAAAGACAAAGAAGCAATAGGCACCTGGTCCCACCAGACTCGCTACGCAATAATTAACGATCACCTGTACATGCGCGTCGTCTCGACCGCGTTCGCACAGCCGAACCTACCAGCCGCGGGCATGCGTCAACTCCTCTACTGCCGCGAGGACTTCATCCCGTTCTTCAGTGTCTGCGCGCACTGGCGAGACGGCGAATTGATGCCCAGCTGCAAGTGCGCGCTCGGCCATATCCCCGTACCTCTGGAAGGCAGTGGCGTGCAAAGAATGGCTAAAGAAGCGCAGGCCCGAATGCAAAAGCCACAGAGTGCGATCGTCACTCAGTGTGAGCGGTGTAAACCGATACGGCGGTGTCCGGAGTGTCCGACCGAGTATCTGATGGAGATCAGGATGCAGGAAGACAAGGCGGAGAAAGACCTCACCAAGTTCTTCAAGCAGGCTTTGATCGTGACGCGCTGGAGTGATTTGGGTGATGGCTCGGCGCCATGGAATCCGGAGTGGGCGGCGGTACAAGGGGATCTCGATCATCTAGAGAGGGAAGACAGGTATGATTCTTTCAAGGAGTTGGGAAGGCGGGCAATCAGCGGAACTTTCGAGAGTTGGTTCAATCCGGAGCAGGTCCCTCCGCAGCGACTTATCAGTTTAAATCCAGAAGGACATAGGCTGGGCGAGAAGGGTCATAATTGGTACTGAGCAGTCACGAAATGTGTACATGAGGCATGATTCGATTTGTACGGCGTTGAGTTCTCCACACAAGCGTGACTCTGGTTGTCTTTCGTCAAGCGAGAATGAATACATTTACATCTAGCTGAGAGTGCCGTTGACCTCGTGAACCCCTTGCTAGGCTACGCTTCCATAACGGCTCGTATAGAGTATACTGCTAACAACCACTGCCTCTGCCCCATGGACAGTAGTGAGTTTCCTTTCCTTCAACTCGGACGTGAACTCGCCGATACGGTCAAAACGACTGCTCGAAAGAGAAGACAGTCAGTAACGTGGACTTACATGTCTCGAAGCGGTGGTCTGGTGTTGCCTGGACGCGTTGGACCTGGTTGATTGGGAGCAAGAGGTTGCTTCCCACCACGCGGTGCGCTTGACTGGAGTCTCGGGTGGTAACATGAAGCAGTACGGCCTCTACGTTGAGGGGTCTGCTCATGCTCGACTCAGGGCTACCCAGGGGCGTACATGCTCGCGCTTCTCCTGCATACGACAGCCATAGACCAGTGTAATGTATGTGTTAGAGAGGCCGTTTCGTTGTCGCAGGACTGCTCAGACCACCACAGTAGTGGAGCACCATGCCTAGTAGAAGCTTACATTCTTCCAGATGCTCCCTTATCTAAATAAGCTAGACAATGCGAATACAGGCTTGAGAAGAAACTTCTCGTGCTATGTATGTTAGCTAACTACTTCCCTATCAAATTACAAGTTGGCCTTCTCCTGCTTCGCCATCTGTCTAAACCCTGTCCTGGTACTTCCCCCGTCAATCTCCTGCACGGTCCCAACCATATGCGCTCCACCGCGTCCGCTCAAGAACAGGATAAGTCCAGCGAAGTCCTGAGGCGTGCCGATTCTCCCCGACGGCTGTCCTCGCACGAGCGTGTCCATCGCCTCCCGCAATCCGAACGCGGTCATGCGCGAGGGGAACACACCGGGACATACGACGTTGACATTGATGTGTTTCGGGGCGAGTTTCGCGGCCTGGATGCGCGAGAGGTGGACGCATGCGGCCTTCGAGGGGCCGTAGGAGTAGGTGCCGTTGCCGGGGGCGCTGAGGCCGCCGGATTCGGTGGTTGTGACGTCGACGGTGCTGATTGCGGCCATGGAGGCGATGTTGATGACGCGGCTGGGGTGGGCGGTTGAGGCGCGCTTGAGGAGGAGCGGTTCGAGGCCGACGGTGGTGTAGAAGATGGATTTGACGTTTAGGGCCATGAGTTTGTCCCAGCCGCTTTCGGGGAAGTCGTCGTAGGCGGCGCCCCTGGTACATTGAGTCAGTGGTTGCCGTCGAGAGTGGAAGTGGCGGTTCATGTTCTTTGGAGGCAAGGCACATAGGGTGTGGTGAGTAGTGGGATGGCTGAACTTACCATGATGCACCGGAGTTGTTGATGAGCACGTCGAGTCTGTCGGTCTTCTTCTTGACCTCCGCTACGAGCCCGTCACAGCCCTTTTTGCTGCTGAGATCGGCGACAACGTACTCACACTTGCCAGGGCCGAGCTTGTTGATGCGCTCCGAGGTCTTCTTCAGCTCGGATTCTTTGCGAGATGCGATGATCACATGGGCGCCATTTTGAACGAAGGCTTGAGCTGCCATTTCACCTGACAAAGGTCAGAAACCACGTGTGACAGCAGCATCGAGAGCGTGCCTACCAAGACCCGTAGCGCCGCCAGTGACGAGGCAGACATAATCATTGAAAGAGAAGAGGGAGGAGACGGAGAGATCTGTCGTGTCTGGGCCGAGGGACATGGTGGCGTATTTGGATGATCGCGTGTATTAATGAGGTCGTTCAACTCGCCGGGCTATTGGCCAAATTGGGCGTTCCCAAGGCTTAAAGTTCGAAAGCTGAAGAGAGACGACTCTGTATTCTATACTTCCGTGGAATGCCACCTACCCTTACAATATTTGGCCAAAGGTAGTCGACGGCTTCGGCGTTATGATCACGTCGGCTTCTGGTGGTCTTGATAAGCTTCACTGCAATGAAAAGGACGAGCTTGAATATCGAGGTGGAAATGATGGGGAGAGCTCGGATATGGCCATTTGACGGGGATGATGCACCCCAGACAGCCATGAGCCTCGGTAATCGTTGATATCACGTGATTGATCAGTCATGCTCAGCCTCTATTTGAGATAATGAAGGGCGTCTCCTTAGAGCATCAAGCACGTAAAGGCAGTGTACACTTTGAAATATCATCAATTTGCATGCTACTTGCGGCCGAGACACTTGAGCGACGTCACGTATCAGCATCGTGATTTTGCGGCAAGATATTCGACCGTTAGTGGCAATAACCAAGGACGAGCGGCTTCTGGATTGCATGTCTCACTTGATCTGATGGCAGCGATGCAGTAATTGTGATACAGCTATATAGCTCACACTCTTCGAGGTCCGATTCGTGTGCGCCGTTTCAGTGGTACTTGTTCCGGTCCGCAAACTCTGTGTTCTCCATGTATACTTCGATCTGCAATAATGTTAGCTCTGATTCAACAGTGCAGGTAAGCTCATGCTCACCTTATTCGTCATCTTCGGATCAATATCTTTGCATAGAGCACAAGCAATAATGCCGACCATGCCGAAGGCGAGAGATGACAGCGCAGTCACCCGAAGGCCTGTTACCGTCGCTCTCGTCATGGCCTGACCAACCGCCGCGACCACAGCCGAGTCATAGTTGCTGGACAAGGTCGTGGTGCCCACGACCGACAACAAAGCGGGCAGGTCGGAAGCAGGAACCAAGCCTTGCACGGCCGAAGTCACGTATGGCACTGTCTTTCCAGCGATAGTGTTCTTCAGAATCGTGGTGTACACCGCAGTCGCAACTCCTCCGCCCGCAAATCGAAGGCAACCGGACAGCCCACCGCTCAGACCAAGGTCCTTTTGCTCGACACCAAGTTGGCTGATTGCTATCGACAAGTACATTGCTGCAGAATAGCCTGCCTGCGAGAGGAAGACGAAAACACACATCAAGGCTTTTCGGTCGGGTTCGACTAAGGCAAGAAGGACGCCGAAGGTCACCATGAAAGTACAGTATCCCGTGACCTGCCAATTCCATCTCCTAATCCTTCCGCCAGCGAAACTGAGCACAACGACACCGGCACAGATGGCGAAACCCTGCACGAGCGATAGAATACTGGCTTCGCGCCAGGCGGTCGGATCGGTTATCCAGAAGCTCGCGATCATGGTCGGGAAAACGATTGAAGTGGAATAGTAGAACATGTTGATGATTGCCACAGCAATACAAGGGAACGTGAGTTCACGACCATGTCCAGCTGTGAAGACTCGTGTCGGTGTAAGGGGTCGTGGTACCCAGCCAGCCTTGTGTCCGAAATGCTCCCACAGGCCGAAGCAAACAAGAACTATCGCCCCGACGACGAGGCAGGCGATGACATGGGGATCGGTAGTTGGATAGATCGTGGAGAACACAATCCCGGCAAGGAAAGGGACTGCCCCAAAGATAAACAAGAGCATTCCTACATAAGGCTTTGTCAGCATGGCATGTCTGTTGCTCGAAAAGGCTTGGCTTACCGCCATAGTCCATCTCTCTGAAGGCTTGGGCGTACGGAATGCCATTCGGATGCTTGGGTGGGTGGTAGAAGAAGTACAGCCCCAAGAATGACAAGGCCTGAGCAACAGCGGCTGAGTAGAAATTCCACCTCCAGTTGCCGGCATAGAAACCGTACCGCGCAGTCACCGGTCCTACAACAACAGCGATAAGGGTCGCTAGATCAGCGAAGACGATTCCCAGATGTCGCCATTTGTTTGGGAGCAGCTCCG
>Ga0210040_10000490_pt1 | contig 66303 bp, 38 predicted proteins | sample CryGeyCG12114_NA_FD_185462 | JGI IMG/M metagenome (GOLD analysis project Ga0210040, IMG submission 185462) | Groundwater microbial communities from aquifer - Crystal Geyser CG19_WC_8/21/14_NA (SPAdes) (version 2) | ecosystem: Environmental > Aquatic > Deep subsurface > Groundwater | place: USA...
ACTAGCTGATGAGACTACCGAAAAACAATAAAAACCCCTAATTATTATTACTGGTTTTTTGTAATATTAATATAAATAATTTCTTATAACCCGGCTTCGTCGGTATACCCTCTTGCTGAGGTTTATTTTACTACTTGGATAACTACAATGAATCCCAAAATCTTGCATTCAATGATTCCATGCGAACGTGAGATTATATTATTTATTTACTGCGAAAATACTGATCAATCCGTAAAGCACGATTAAGTAATCGTTTGGAAAACAATAGTTCATGAAATTTGAAAAAAAATGGAAACCTTTTTCTTTTTTCTACTGTTATTTTCCATATGCTGATGAGTTTACCATACAAATAGTAGCTTGGATCATAAGATCCGAAAATAATTATACATTTATTCTTTTGCAATATATAGTTGCAATACATTTGATACTTGTTTAAAGAGATACCAGGTAGCAGCTGGTCATTTGCTTACAATTAACATTGCAATTTTTCCCAGAGCAACTATTAAGTTGCTAGTCAAGCAGTCTAACTGACTGACTATATAGTGACTATGAGATTGTACATGATTGATTATAAGGCTGATCCTTTTCACATACATATCTACAACATTACAACAACAACATTGAATTTTTTTTTTCTCCTTCAAAACTTACAACTATGGTTAATTGTGCCATTATTTTAAAAACCTGTATTACATAGGGTAGTGATGATGAGTAAATAATAGTAAATAAAAATAACAGATAATATTTAAGATTAGCGTATATCTGCCAAATAATTTGCATCCCTATAGCTAATGCACAAGTAGTGTCAAATTGATACAAGTTTTCCTTTGATCATGCGATCCTGAGAAACCATTGCTTAAATTATGGAAGCAAAAGTAGTTTTTTAAAACTGACCACCTGCACCATGCGTTTAGCAAACTTTTTCAAGCTTGCTTACGTTCAGAGTCAAAGTTACCGGGATACGTGATAAAAATTTAAATATGATTGTTAGGAAATTTTAGGTTCCTTTAACAATTCCACCCATCTTTTACGACGCATAGATGGAGCTACTTTAGATGTTTGACACATCAATCTCGCTAGCTGAATTCATAAAGAAAATCGTTCCAATTAAGTTAGCTTGTGAAACAGGTGTACATGGTAAATATAATGATGACTCAACATATTCAAAAAGTAGACAATTGTTTGATCGATTATATACACTTGTAAAACACATGTGCACTTGCTTCCAAATCTTAAAAGTTTCCTAAATAGTGGGGGAGTGTAGTAGTAGTACCGGTACCTTGGTCAGTGTATTTGACTTTTTTTTTACAACTTTTCACCCTATGGCATTATACATGCACAAACACCTGTTAATTCCAACAAATGTAATTTATATTATAGTGCAATCAACTGTATAATTTGCACACAAAAGTGAGTTTTTTTATCGCTTCTGGTCTGGATGAGATCATTTCGTTCGAAGCTATAATTATTGTTACAGAATCAGGTGTTTGCTCAGATTTCTCCACGACATTCTGGCAACGTTAGTTCTCATTGCTCATGGTTTGCACATTAGCAGTCATAGTATATAGCATTTGTTTAACTTTCATGCATGATAGGTCACAGGAAAACCTTTTTGTAGTTATCTTTGTTCAATTGACGTCAATTTGGATTTTTTGACAAAATTCCTACTGCAGATTATATTTTTTTCAATGATGCTCTGATGCTTTATAGTACTAAACTGATTATATTATCGAAAGTCTGAAAATTATACTGGCGCATTATCCATGACATTCAAACGCTTTTTGAATATGTGTTTAGAGGCCAGACTTCACTCTACATACATTGAACTTTCATATTGGCTTATAAGTTAGTTTAGTTAGTCAATGGGAAACACGTGAAGCCCTAGAAAGATATTCAATCTCGTTACAGGGTGTTAGAACAAGATGTACCATCAATTAAGTGAAATAATCATAATTGAAACAGCAATTTCCCCTTCAGTCTGGGTCTATTGACGTCATGTGGCACAAATTGTCCTCCATTATCTATCACTGTACTGTGTATCAAAAGGTACCGAAAATTTCATTTTCGTATACAATCAATTCCTTTTTCCATGTGTGCCGTCGCACATTAGGCTATGCAGAATCTTGAAGAGCTTACAAATGAAATGACGGCAATCCATTACGTTACGTTGCATGCCTGAAACGCTAATGATATTATATAATTAATTCAACTAAACACTGTAGTTGTACTATTTAGTTGTTTCCAGTTTTCTAGTGCGTCACAATAATTCCTTAGCTGTCATTGGCCACAAAGCAAGCAAAACAGCGCGCGAAAATTAAAAAATCCTTTATATTCAAACAATGTTTACAACTGCATCAACGTGAGGCCAACTTGAACCAAATTGTTAACACATCCGCTTCAATTTAATAATATTTACTAAAAATACTTATTATTAGACAGGGGGTCATGTGTAGGTTATTGATCCAATCCTTCTGTGTAGTTTTTTGTCCACTTGGATTCTTTTAGTTCAGATTGAAGAGTGTATATAATGTTTATTATGAATACAATTACAGCTATAAGTAAGTTTGATCACGTAGACTATAAAAAAGAGGTTAGTTAGAAGAGCAGTCATTCAAATTTTCAAGTCATCCCATGTCTTTTTCAATCATATGTGATGAGAAACTCCCCAACTCTGGAGATATATGTGAATAATATGGAGTGAGTCAGTTGAACTGCAACTACAAAACATATATGACAATTTTGACGCAACAAAAAATTTCGTCGAGCTGTCTACAACAGTTTGAATGGGAATTCCTCATTTGACGAAAAGTGCTGGACAACTTGTAATGCATTTTGAAGATTATGTAGTATATCAGAGAATATGGTTTAGTTGGTTCCATTTTGTGTACTAATTTTTACCATCAACATTCCATAAGTCAAGATTGTGAAAACTGTCCATATATATATAGCTAAATAATAATGTGTGGTAGTATATAGAACTGAAATTCTTTAAGGAAAATTAATATTTGTTTCCACAATATTTATATACAAAGAAAATGAGTATTAAGCACATGATTAATGTTGATACATGCATGCACAAAGTTATTGGCGATTTTGTAATTCATAAAATAGTTCTACATAATTTAGGATTATACAACGCATGCAGTGTAGAGTTTTCCTGATTTTTTTGCAATGTTGTGTTGAATATTGATATTCACACGCAGTAGAATGAAACTGTACAGAAATTTAAGAACTATTATAAATATGCTATGCTATTTTTTTCTAAGGAAGCAACCTTACGACACTGTCATCAGCTGAGATAATAGAAGAACATTTAAAAAATTGGAGCGTAATTTAGCCTCATATTAAATTTTCCTTAGCACTATCGAAATGTGTGGGATCGGGATCACAATATGTCATATTATCTAAATGCGATTAGTGGAAGTACTACTAAAAATGTAAGTGATAAAGTTGCAATGAATTTGTAATTCAATCTGTATGCCAAACATGAATATATATCATACGATTGCAATTTAATGCTTCGATAGGCAATATGAGAAATTCCATCCGCTTTGCTCCGTGCGATATATGGTTCATAATTTTTAATCTTTGCAATATTATATAAAAAAGTATTGTAACTTATCTTTTTGTCTAGCTTTTAAAGACATAGCCAGCGCAGTTACTTAAGCGGATCGATTTACAAAAAATCTATTTATAAGAGCGACCAATAACCCTGAGTTGTTGATTTTATCTTGAATTCAACAATGACAAATGGTCCATGAACTCATATACATCCATCCAGAATTCGAATTAAAATATTGCTCAATTTTCAATATCTTCAGTCTCCTGAAAATTTGTAAAAAATCGGTCTTCTAAGCTCCTGCATAGTGCTGCAAAAACACCATATACGGTGAAACAATCTCTAGTTAATTCTTTTGGTGGAAGATATGGCGCTATCGTATCGTAAAACAAAATACTATTTGGATTTGGAAAATTTTTTTATTTAGATAACAAATGTAAATAAACGCAGTTAATTCTTTTCCCGACATCCAAGTAGCTGCTAAATAAAGAACTGATATCTAGAACTCGTTATACATAAATCAACTGCAACCAAAAGTAACTCAATCCTAAATCTAATCTAAATAATAGTTGTGATGCTATCGGAATATATGATACTTAAGCTCCTCTTTTTATTTTATGACAAAGGGAAAGTGTGAGCGTTTCAACATACACATGAATGTGACAAAGCTCTGCCACATACTTTAACGCCAACGCGCTTATCAAACATCACAATTTTATATGTATTTAAATATATGGAGTTTTGATTTTGAAATCAGCCCAATTTTGAATGCGCTCTTTTTGCACTCATTTTGTAGTTAGCATATCCAAAAAAAGCATACAAATAGTATATCCCGCCAGACGCTAATTTTCTCTGAGCTTAACTAGCGTTTAGCATTAGATTGCTCTGAAAGCAACTCATTTGGTTACTTTCAAGTGGCCGAAAAGATGTCAACTTCAACTGCATTTCATGGCAATAGAGGTCCATCGTATTGAATCCAGGATTCATTTGTTTTATTCATTTAACAATCTTCAACATTCGTCGGGCACAACAAAAACCAGTGCTAGGGTCTAGTCTGTGAGCCGTTTATTAGCAGTTTTTCTTTCCAAGACAAACGAGAAAATATGGGATTTTTTTTCAAACTTACACAGTAATTATTGTGCCCATTGATGTAGTCAGTCTAATTGAATACTTTGTGTGCTACTTCAGCTTCCGTTACCGTATAGGACAGGAAATTCTCTTTTTTTGTAATGTCTGCCAAATTAATTTGCAATCCAAAATCCAACGTCAGAAGAGAAGAATAGGTTAGTTTTGCTCCAGACAGACCTCGTACGATCCTCGTATCGTCGTATTTGTATATCTTCATCTTCATCTGGTATATCGCACGATCCTTCTTTCACTTCACAGACTTCTCGGGCTGGTTAGTAAAAGAAATCTGCAAAATGGGGCTACAATGTGGCAGCATGGGTTAATTAAATAAACATATGGCAGTGTGAAGGTTCAACGAGGCGTGAAATATCGTCTCCTGCGTACAGTGTATGATTTTAGACACCTAAAAAGGATTCATTCCAAACACAAAAGTTGTGCAATAGTTATTATGAAACAGATTATAAACATTATCTTAAACTTTTTTTAACACATTTTGGAATCACGAGAGTGATGCAGTGAATAGATTTGTATTTCCAAGTTTAACTTTTTCCAACAGAACAATCAAGGTTAAACATAAAGGGTGTTGATCCACCATTAAGGGAAAAACAATTTTTTCTCATGTTTGCATACGTGACGGTGAACATAACATGATACCGATTCATAACAAGAGCCGTAAATATGGGGATTCAATCTTCTTAAATCAGTAGTCAATCTTTGTGCTTGCTAGTAAATCTTCCTGCAATGCTCAATTCCGTAAAAGAAATGTACTTTAAAAATACTATCTGGAGATTAAGCAGTAACTTTCCAAATCCAATATGGCCGAAAATCCACCACTACAATGTTTCCCTACATGGTAAAGAAATTGAAGAGAAAAGCAGCTGTTACAGAAAGTTATGGAATTCCATACAAATTAAAGGTATTAAAAATTGACCCGAATCAGTTAAAGATCAGCGCCTGGGACTCAGATGATAGATTAAAATAAGGCAAAAAACAGAGATAAACTTGGCTCCGAATTGCTTATTAAGGACCGCCATTTTCACTAGCTAAATTAGCTTATGCGCATATTTTTTATCACACAAGGCTTCAGCTCTTTTAGTTATGAGAAGCACAAAAATGACAGTAACCAAATGCAGACAACCCAGTGTCCATTCATTTGAAACAAAAAGCCCATAGATTCAATTCAATTTTTTTTTGATGACGTACAACTACACTCTCGTTAATATATGTCTTTTGAAAATCCAGCGAACTATTACATCCTCGGCCTTGTGTGTCCATCAGGGGTCATTGTAAATAGTCTGCAAAGTAGTGGCAACACATAAACTATGTAATCAGATGGGACTCGAAAATCCGAACTTCTTATCTATAGAAAAGACACACAAGGCATAAAAAAACTAGCAGGAACAAATCTATTGATTCAAGCTGGGGAAAACAGCTAATCACAATGAATTTATAATTGTACAATTGTGTTTTGTGATTATTGACTGGAAAAAAGTAGATCTAAACTTGAGGTCTGCTTCATCTTATTCCATCAGTTACACAAGAAAGAAAATCATCGGATCGTAAGTATAACATCTTGGTCCCTTAATGAGTGACTCAGTTATTGGCCAGGGCATACTAGAACAATCATTTGATGTAAAAATCCAAAAATTCAACAAAAACTACTGCCGATCAACTTTCCCATTGTTTACGAATCGAATACGATAGGTCTTATGGTGTTTGACACTCGATGCTTGAATCTTTAATGGTTTCTCGGTTCCTATAGACAGAACGAAAAAACTATTTCTATATACATATAATATGGATCTATACTGTTTGAAAAATCTGCTTATGATGCATTCATGCATTTAGTTTGAACTATCACACCGACTACCAGTGTTCATTATTTCAAATTCTTTATTTTTTCTTCTTACGGGAAAAGTCAGAAATTGGGTGCGTCGCTGTTTTTTCACATTATATGTATGGCAAGCAGATACTCGGTTGCTGTCAATCAAATGTTTCGAGATTCGTAGCCACTACTAACCAACTATAACTAACTATTCAATTCAGTGAAGAGAGAAGGGTGTTGTTCAGTTTCTTTGACCACTTGGTATGACGCTCCAGCAAGCAAAAAATGGCGTGTTTCGTGTTGTCCAAGTCTTTTGATTTTCTATGTACTGTATACTCTGCTGGTGCCTTCATTTGCATGTTGAAGCTACACATATGTCCTTTTGCTCATCAATTGAGGCATTGTGCAACTCTTCATATTTTCCCGTTCCTCATGTGACTCAGGAGATCATTGGACCGCATGGTGACACAAATGTAAAAACATATTATTATTGTCAAGAGTGGACCAAATGGTAGCAAAGTATAGTTGGTAGTTATAGTGACTGTTGATGAAAAAACATTTGTCTACATGGACAGCTAAATATAGTTTGTATGAAATACGCAGCGTGTTAAGTTGGTTATACTTGCAGATGAGTAGACTGGAAGGGGTTTTGCTTAAATCTGTTAAAGTCAGTCAGAAATAGATTGGATTTGGGTTACTATAATTGTAGGGAGAATGAAAATGGCATATCAATAATGCTTGAAGGACTACAACGCAATTTAGAATGAACAACAAATATGGTTTTGATGAGCGGTTGTCAAACAAAAATGGCTTTTTGTGTGCGCTCGTATTGGATAAATTGGCAAATTATGCTTTGATCTTGATACAATCGGGTGGAGATTTTGCTATGCAAGTTTTAGCTACCTTCAAGGTTACCGTTTGCTTTTTTCCTGAAATTTCCGTAAAACTTTTAGCAAGATGGAATGAGTGGCAAACTTTAGTATCTGCTTAAGAGTTTCAATGATGACAAATAATGAAGTTGCAAAAAAAAATATCACTGGAAAAACAACTTGATTGGTAAAAATTGAGGAAAAGTTGCAGATATTTTTACTTTGCATTTTTTCATTTTCATCACACAACAAATGCCTGCGACAGAAAGATGTCCATCAAAAAGTTGTCTTTTCGTTCTCATTGGTTTAAATCCGCTTTCAACTGTTTCAAGTTTTTTAAGTGTTTATTTAAATCCATTACATGCATGATTATTGTGTCCCACAACCCATTTTTACATTTTTCACAAACCGAACCTGTGTGTAAGTTTCTGGTGCATAAAATTGAGCTAAAATTTACATTTACGGAAGCAGTTGGGTAAATAGAGTTTCAAAAGTTTTCTGTATATACTATGTTGACGATACAGACAAATTAAGCTACCATAAAGATAAAGAGTCAAATTCAAATCGATTCAAAGATTCCTGACATTATTTTTGTTTTGTCTAATCTCCAGATAAAAAAAAAATTCCATGTATTGAACAATAAAAAATTTAGCTTTTCCAGCCAGTTAAGAAATTAACAGAATCGATTGGGCGTTGTTGGCAGTCGTAAAAGTCTCAACGACTACTGATAAATATAGCTATATCATGTTTATAACCAACAGTGATGATCATATGATACACGACGCATCTTAGGTTTCAATTTTACCCATTAAGAGTTTATTGACATTGGTAATCAAGATAATCATACATATTATCACTCATTAAAGTCGGACTTGCGAATGAGATGGATATTCATTCAAGCACGAGCCGGTATGTTTCATCGTCCAGCTCACATAACGAACACTCGATTTGGATCTCTAATGGACTTTAGTGACAATTTCATTATTGTTTGAAGTCGAATTCCAAACTACTGCACGCACACATAATTCTGCCGATTTGGCCCAACGTATATAATTTACCCTGTTTTCATCTTTACAACTCGTCAGGAGGACGTTGATTCCAAATCAATCAACAAAAACTATTGACGCTTTCTTTTTGAAAAACATGGCAGACGATACTACATCTATAGGTCCATATTCTAGTACTTACATAATCAACACACGCTTTCTAAAAACATATTTTGATAATAAAGTAAGCAGACAGTGTGACCTTTGGAGACTTCCAGTGAATGGATGTCATTGCCATGTCAGATCAAATCCTGGACATGATGATCAAAAATATTTGTTCCAGATTTTAATGAGAGTATACAAATCGGTGAGTTCGTATACAGTTCTATTGAATTTTCGCGACTACTATTTGTCAACTCCTCTGGTTGAAATTAAATAGCTTATTGATGATTCAACTGAATCAATGAAATACTCCATCGTAAATAGGGATGGCATTGTGTTGCTAATAAACGGATTCTCAATAACCCAAAGTTCGAGACAAAAACAATAGATTTGAATACCTATTATATAAATTATGATTTTTTAATTCGTTTTCTGTCATAAATTTAAATCTATATAGTGATTGATAAAGATTTGGTTTTACTACTATTTTATGAATTTATATTCATGTGATTTTGTTTGATGCGCTTTTTTAAGTTGGCGATATTCACTTGCACTGTTTTCAATGTAATTAAAAACAGTTTTTCCTGGAATAGATTAACCAACCAGCAACGAGTTAATCTTGTGAAGCGCGGCTCTTACTTACCTGACTTGTAAACTAAACGAGTTGTAGCTCTTTCTTTGCTTATTGTCCATACTGATTAATTTGGTTTGTCCATCCGACAAATGCGACCCAGGCATGCGTTTTCCCTCGCTGTATCAATATTTACATATAGTTTCTTATAGACGACAATATTTGCAAGCAATTGAAGTCCTAAAGCAGAATCCAATAAATCCATTAGAACGAAAATATATTTGTTTCCCATAACTGACTGACGGAGTTTATTGGCCAGAAGACAAATATTATTTTAAAAAATAATAAATATGATATTACCATTTTTATTGCCGTATCCACTTTTCTTTCTCTGAATTAACAATAATGTAAATCTATCTTGCATGAACAATCCTTTTTTCATCATGAAGAATTCACCACAAAGATTACCAGCAAGTAAAGTTACAAAGGTCGTGCTTATGCTGTTATTTTTATAAACTTCAATTTCAGTTCACACGATATGCTTGTGTACAGTTAGTTAGCTGTCTCACTTACTTTGAACCAAGGTAAGGAGTAAGACTGTCTGAGTGTAACATTTAAAAACAGCAAGCGTTTTCATTTTGTCAAAACAAGTTGTAAAAAATTTATCTGTTTGTTTTCATCTCCTAAACCCATTCAAATGCGTGTGACAAAAGAGCAAGCCCTCAAAAAACTGTGGCCTAAATGGTGATTAAAATGATGCCAAAAAAGTACTCAAACCTGTGAAAATACTTGATGATTACAACTCTTGTACTGCATGTCATATAGCCAATTCTATTGATCGTTTCATTCACTGCAAATGGGATCCATAAAATCTCCTCAGGTCTTTGCAACTTCATAAACACAAACAACAACAAGATCCAAATTAGTAGCTAAAGTGCTAAATTCAACAAAAGAAGGTGAGTGCGTGGCCTCTACAACGGCTTGTAGTCAAGCCAGACAGCATAAAATTAAAAGGGCTTTTTAGAATTGGAAAGTCCATGTTAGCCGGCTTAAATTACAAGCAGCATGTGGTTATATGTACTACGTTTGTGCACAAATGACACAAAGACATTATTGATTCGTATTTCAGTAACTATTTGCATTAGCTTGCATGACTTAAGCTAACTAAACTAGATTTAAATATACTACATAGCACACCCTTTATTATTGCTGGCTGGAATTCAGACAGTGGGTAAACTTTAATAACAACTTTTGACCGGAATGTTTATTCGTAAATCGCAACAAGTTAACTATAATTAAAAAGTGCGATTCATCCTTTCCTAACTTTTTTCTTGACACAGCAAGATGCGTAACAGTATTCTGTGAACAGCGCGCATTTGTTAACGATCTGTCAACTAATAGATTGGATGCGTACTACAAATTACGCTACACACAATTATTATGTCCTCAACTGGAGTGTTTGTTCCACAACATAGTAAATTTGTCTGTAATGTTTAGCGACCTTGACAGGGTAGCAAACCGAGTACGAGCAAAAACATGTTTCTAGTGAACTTAACCTACGACATGAAATGAACGTAAATTGCACAAGTGCGTATAATAGTTTGAATCACACTAAGATGACAGTGTTACACAGAAAAATAGCGACACAGGAAGAGTAATGTGCTTTAAATTTGAATCGTAGTTTATGGACATAATAAAAGCTCACATATTCAGCACAAGTATGTGAAAAAGGGAAAAAATAAACTTATAATGTTTGACCGAACCCTGTTCCAGCCGGATTTGCCTATATTATGCCACAAAAGATACATTTGGGTTTTAAGAATGACTATATAATACTAGGATCCACCACTCAAGCTGAAAGCGGTAAATTTTTTGAAAATCCAAATTTTTTCGATTTTTTTTTGTGGAAAATGGCATAGGAAATATTTTGAAAGTAAGGGCCCTTCAGTCAATTTTAGGGAGATAGGGAATTCCATGTTAAAGATTAGTCTTCTTTTGATTGTGAGTGCAAACTAACCCTAATATTTTAGATGCTCACATCTAAGACATTATTGTGCCAAATTATAACCAAATCCGGATGGAACAGGGTCCGGTTAAGCATTGATAGTATGTTAGCATCTCAACTCAAATATAATAACTATAACTAAAAGTAACAAGCTAGAGACAAACATAACATATGCCATTTGTGTACAAGACATGGGACAACTCATGTGATGAGACTAAATTTGGCATAGAAAACATACTAATTCTATGTACACGTAATATAGAAACTATTAGGCTTATTTACCGCCACACTGGCATGAGGAGGACGAAATAAAAAAAATGGTTACGTAAGTCAGGGCAAGATGAATGAATGGGAGTAGGGAAGAGATGAATGAATGGAGTCAACTCGGTTTACTCTTTCCCATCATATACATATGAAAGCCCACATCATGAATATGTTAGTGCGTGATAAATGAGGAGCATCATGATATCGAAGCAAGTATCTTTTAAGTTGTACATCAACTTTAGTGAAACACTCATTCAATACTGTGTGTAGCAGGAGCAAAGTAGATGCGAGTATGGGCCGCAAAATTCCAGTGAACAGTGACTTAAATGCGTATTATGGTTTTCATTACGAGCAGTTAGTGAAGAGCAAATTCTTGCAAATTATGCATCTATGTATTCTACTTATGGTGACTTGAACGTAGAAAATACTCGGATCATAATGTGGCCTTCAACCCTGGACGAAGACCTTGTTCTGGCCATCTCGTTTTTAGTTAGCTAGCTAGTTAACTACTCAAATTAAAACGCTTTAAATAGAATCATAGCAAAGAATTAATGGTTAATAAATGGATTGTAAAAGCTGGATAATGCTTATGTACTCTTTTGGAATGTTGTTCCCATGAAAACGTTTGAAGAACGAACCATTTCATTCAAATGGAATGAAATACCTGACGTTTTTGTCTACTCATTAGGAGCAATGCACTTTGGGAAGAAAGATATTAATTTTTTCTGTGCTTTGGATTGCAGCTGGAGCTTCAAATCAGGTACAAGTCAGGCCCAAGGAGCGTATTACTACCATCGTTTTTGTTATAGGCTAACTAAATAGTTTCACTCATACAGTAGAATTCCAGACTGTAGACTCGTGAAGTGAAGATCAAGACGTCTGCATAGACTCATGGGAAATTAAATATGAATCATATAGGATACGAAATTTCTAAGTATTTGGCACTTGTGTTTTTTCAGCGGTAATTACATGTCTAACAGTTAGTATATATGGAGCATATTGTAAAACACATGTATGTATGACTGACAATACATGCACTGCTTCAATTATAAAAGTAAGTCTGCTGAGTGCAAGGTAAGCTGAGCTTAATCAAACAATGCCGCGGGATCACTTTTTATGTAGCTCCCCTAAAAGATCATTTGCGAAACTTTTTGCCAGAAGTGGAGCTAATTTTGGAAGGGTTATCTTACACTACATAGAACAATTTTAGAACTGTCCTTCTCACCACTTAATTAATTGGGTGTAAATATAGACAGAGGAAGATGATGAATTGCGAAATTGCCGTAAGCAAGAATTCAGTCTCAAAAGAGATGCAACTTTAGAGCTTTTGTGGTTTGGGGAGAAAGATATGAGTACCCTAATGATACAGAGTTTTCTGAAACATGCATTAAATTATGTTGACATCTATGAAATCACGGCTTCAATTACGCTGGCAATTCCCAGAAATGAGAGCTGCCGCTGAAGGGCAACGGGTGCGTAAATATAGATTTATGAGTGCATTCATGTGTAATTGAAGATTATGTGTTCACCGAGCTTTAAAACTAAAAGTTTATTTTAGATCTTTGTGACACGTTTTCCCGATAAAAGAAGAATAATGGAACTACTACCTATACCTACAACTAAACTAAACTCATTCACGCCCACTTCTTCCATCATAGTACAATTGACTGCTAAAATGGATTTGAGGCTTTGTTGTTTCTTTCTCACTTTAGATCTACTTAAATCATTTAGAATCACATGTTTTTTTTAAGATCCCCAATCATAGTTAGGACCTGTTTTGTACAAGTTTTCTCCAAGGCAGACTCTAGTGTGCCAAAAACATGCTACAACTCCTTAATGCCTGCGCTTCATTCATGAGTCCCAATTCCTCAAAATTATGTGCACAAGAGTCTGGACTCTCATTCACAACTCACTCTGTGTATTCCATGATACTATAACTATTTGGAGTTTTTTCCAACAGGACATGGCCATAATTCGACGCAATATGATGAATCTTGTCTAAGCTTCTATATAAACAGATAAATAAATAATAAACAGTGTATTACTCATAAAATCAAGTATACTTCAAACTCATATGCTAAAATTTTTTTTATAAAGAACGAACATGAGCTAGACATTGAATGATCGCATTGGGTTTTTAAGGAAACTATATGACTTTCATAAAGACAACCATGCGTACAATAATCATGGGTTCTACGTGGAAATGTTCACAAAGTAAGTGATGATGAAGCATGGAAGATATTAGAATGAATGAGTGAATAAATGAATGGAATAATTATTAGATTAAATGAAACTTACCAAGTTGAAGTTTGATCTTAATTCTACGAGTACGAGTCATTCGGTAGGATTACACTACCACATTGTAGTACCCACATTCTACACACATGTATACCTTGTGCGCAAAAAGGAGGTAAATTTTATCCTATCCTACTACACAAATTTATCACGCACAGGACAGGAAAAGTTTACCTCCTTTTTCCGCAGAAGGTATAATGTCTACAAGTTTAGAGTTAAGGATGCGCTTAAAACGAAAAAATCCTTCTGCCTGCTGGTATTAGCATCATCTTTGCACACCCTTCATTCCGTTGAGTTAAAAGCTAGTCATGCCATAAAAAACTAACCATCGTTGCTGTTTTTTTTGCCTTTATTGTTTTTCCTCATCAATTGGCAACGGCAACTGTCTCCCGATAAAAAAAATGTCTCGAGGTTCTAATAATTTCACCGGATGAAATTTTTTTGAATTTTTCTCTCAAAGACAGACATGTCGAGTTTCGCCGTCAGTCTTGCGTCTGAAATTGACTCATGGATTCCATAGTCATTTATTCTAGAAACTTGCGGTATGTAAGAACATTTTTGAATCATTGAAAATTTGGCAGGTTTGAAATCTTACTCGTAAGAGTGAGTCTGGCCATAGGCCGGTGGGCCCGGCTAGTCAAGATGATTAGACCAACATCTCTGAAAAAGACTCATTGTATACATTGGCATACTGATATTAGTACTTTTAAACAAAGAAGAAACGATGATTCAAAGAGGCCCTTTAATAATACTACCTTCCCTATTTCCAATCTTCAGGTTTACTTACTACCAAAGTTGACTAAACAAATTTCTTAAAAATAAGAATTTGTGCGTGCCCAAAAATTTTTTCATAAATCATTTGAAATTTTTTTTATGCATCCAACATTAAGGCCAATTTGATTTTTATATGCAGAATCGCCCGTTTTTTGCCGTAATTTTTTTCAATAAAAATGCAAAAACTAAATATTTATATCCTTTGCCAACCAAGCGTGAATATTCTCAGAAAATCAACATATCTGTCAGCCAACATTTAAAAAGGAATCACCTTAATAGCAAATGTGCTATTTAGGATATGTGATAATATTTGAAATTTTGATAGCACGGTTACGGTAGCTGCAGAAAAAAATATCGCCAAATAACTTTGAACTGAAATAGCTCTACTTTAATCTTGAAATTCCGTGCACACACACGGACACAAGGAATAGCGTCGATCATGCTATGATCCTTATTTCATGTCATGCTGGTTTTACTGTTAAAAATTGCAAAAAAAATAATTGAATTTGTAACTATATTTAGTCAGAGGCTTGCAAAACCAAGTATTAAGGAGCGTGCGTGCACTAAAAAAAAACGAAATGAAGAGTGTATGAAAATAATGCCTGTGCAATCAGGCAGAATATTTTTTGACGTTTTGGTTTTGAGCGCATCCTTACCCTTAAGGTGGACACGTGCAGTGGCATGCAGTGGTATGTGGGTTCTCCAAAGTGGTAGTGTAATCCTAAGGATGAGTCGCCTTAACTAAAATTCTATGTTGAATGAATGAGTGGCTTTGCTTACTCTGATCATTCTGTGGCGTTAAAAAATTGAACAGTTTATCGCGAGTAAAAATCCCACAAACAGGGGAAAAACATGCCCATCCTAATTTTAACACTCGCAGTTTAAAACAGACAAATAGAATTGATATAATGGATTCACGTGACCTCTTGAAATAATTTGGGCCAAGTGGACATAAATTACGCCACCTGCCACAATTGTCCGCTCCTCGTGGATGGATCGCTTGTTTTTAAAACTACATACGCATCATGATAAAGTTCAAATCACCTCATTAAAGACGTAAATTATTTATTAACACATCACAAACTCACTCTAATGTATGTTTCTTTTCTTCCTGGCGTTAGTTATAGGCATAATAGTCTAAACCATGTATTGCTTCATCTCTGTGTACCAACAAATGAGTTGTATGGACACAAACAAATCTCTCATGTGCTTCCCTCTACCACACATGATGTGGGTTCATGGCTATATAGAGAAACATTGTATTTACAGTAAATGTTCATATACAAGTCATTATCACTATCTTATTTTTTACGCGGATGCAATAAAATCATTCAACTGACTATATCACACTCCTGAGTTATACAGGGGACTGGCTTTGTAATTCTTTCTCATATGAGACGTAAATCTTGTTGAACATGAAAGAGCTTACTAATATCGATTGCATTGAGCTCACTTAATATGAGTGCAAACTAGTCTGAACGTCTTAAAACTGGGTAATTTGGTTTAAAGCGATCTCATTTTCTGCCAGGTATATCGCTGACAATGGTAGAGGGTTGTTCTAGCTAGCATGAAATGTCATGTTGGAATTCCTATCACATGAGCTCATTATTTTACCTAGAAAGCGAACGCATCATGCACTCCAAACGATGAGAAAGTAAATTAGTGTACCGAAAAAACTTGACCAGATACTCTAAAAAAACTCAATTTCAATCAGTTTTCCATTTCTGTCAATTTTGTAATGCAATTAGAAACAGCTTCAAACATACATTACATAGTTTTTTCAAACGGCAATATGGGCGCGGGAATGACTTAACGAAGGCCTTAAAATTGCATTAAATTTAACCATTCTAAAATTAGATGCTTCAATCCATATTTCAACTAGAGATAACATGAAAGAAAAGATTATAATTAATAGCGAAGAAATTAATTATTACATTAAAATTAATCATCTGCTATGGTCATTAGGAGTGTTAATATTTTAGTACAGAGATAGTTGATGAATGTCCGAAATCAAAATGAACTTCCATAATAGTGAGTTTGCTTTTTTGGTTAAATGATCATTTTTTGTTCTTTGTTAGCAAGGAAAAACAACCAGCTTTGATAGTAGACTTTTAACTTTCGACTGAAGTTTTTCCATTTTAATTTTGAACATTATAGTTGTAGTTAGTGAACTGAGAGCGCAACGTACAATGGTTGAATGGTTGTAAAGTGAGACAATGATGAGATATTATATTCATATGGTGGTCAGTTAGTTAGTTGGCAACAGAGTAGACAATGCACCGTTAATTCTTCTCTAGCTACAAGTTTATATGTACTGCATGCACTGGGTTTGAATATGCGTTTGTTTCGGGTTAGCTATGCCTCTACATAGACAGGTAAAAATTTAGAATTTACATTTTATTACCAGTTTTCTTCAGCTCGGATTCAGTTTATGGGGTTAAAAATAAACCACCTATAGTGGATTACACTTCATTGAGACTTACAGAGTAAAGAGAATTTAATTTAATGTTGGCGGTGAGCCGGTAGTGTGTAAAATGATAGCTCCTTGATAAGCTAAAGCACATAGCGATTGCATGGTGTCACAACCATGGAATGGGAAGCGCTCATTTTTTCTGATGCAAAATTCTACGGATTTTCGCCATGTAAAAGTGGCTACAATAGAAATACAAACAGTATTAAGCAAGTTAAAAAAATAACGCATAAAACTATTGTTCGACAGCAAGCGGTTAGCACAAAAAGGATTTAAAAAAAAAAAACTGTTCACCACATACTTGACTACTGATAATGAAAAACATGACAAAAATGTGATATGAAATGCCACTCCGAAATATTTTATGCATATGTGATATGATTTTTTCCGTAACCCCGTGTGTCCCTGTCACCATATGCATAAACGTTTGTAAAAACTCTTATCACCCTCATATCTACTTTTGCTCACATTCTGGAATACAAGTTGTCTACAAATATTCCACACTTAACTGCACGCATGTACATACGTACATACAACAAAGCTCACACTCCCAATCTCTTGGAATCAATCTGGTTCACGAAGGACTCACTGAGAAATCCTGCATTATTTACAAGCGGATAGAACAATTCCTATTTTTGCATTTCTTAGAATTTCAAATCAGTTCATTTCGGCCAGAATTTTAATGTAAGCAATATGGTTGCATGATTATGTCAACCTGGAAATCTACTCGTCATGAATACATGAATGCTTTTAAAAAAATTGCATAAAACAGAGATATATACATATGACGAGCTAACTAACACTCTGTCAGAAGTCAAACAGATACAAAATGCGATACAAATCTTTTTCACACTTTTCATTTTTTTTACTCACAAAATACAGAAAATTACCATTAATATACCCTGCGTACACCGAGTCACAATAATGGATACGTATGGATACGGGCATAGTAATGGTGATGGCTGTTAAAAAATCCCAAATGCTCACGCACACATATCTCCCTTTAACTTTCAGAGCACACCAGAGCACTCTTTGGTAGCACATGAGTTAGTTGTTTGAAACTATGACTGCTATCTACCTACCTAATAATATGATTCCACGCCACTAACTAACTACATAATGCAATAAGGCTTGGAAGCCGAGCAGCCATCCAACTATAAAAGGGGGGATAAAAGGCAACTGTTGCAGTCTAAGAAACGTTTCAGCACTATCATCTCGTCAGTGGCCAAAGCCTAAAGAAACTTTTCAAAATCCTCTCGAATCAAAGTACGGATCAAATCCCTCTTCAGTTTTACTGTAACATTTGTTTGCAATTCGTATATTTACAAGTGCACGGACCATTTGTCAACTATTTTGTTTTCGTGCGATAACAATATCATAATTGTCGTCAACAGTGGTTCAAATACACAAGTGTATTTTTTTGAACTTGATTGGGAAGAATTCATTTTTTATCATCATCCTGGTGACTACTATTCTCAAGGTGAGTTTAGATAGTTGGATTTCATGTTGTGTAGGTTTAGCTACATAGTTAGTTTTAGTTAAGGCGTTTTCACTTGCGGCTTACGTAAGCTGGCTAACTCAGGATGGGAAGTGGACTCCATCTTTGATATCTGGATTTGCATGGCACTTGCCCATGTGGTCACTAGGGGCCAACCTAAATGGGTTCGTATTAGTGGAAAAATCGCAAACTCGTTGGTTTTGCCATGCACGCGTCTCGTCTTGTTGACATTTTGAATCAATTTGTGTTTGCAAAGAAGCAAAATCTACCCATTTTTTAACAAGTGTAGCTATTAAGGTCCAGTATTAAAGAATTTTAGAATTAACATGACACAAATGAAGTAACTAAGAACAATGTCAATGATCAAGTTTCAACCAACGTAAGTGTAGATAGTAAACACAGTTTGAATCGATTCGGATTCAAAATCCAAAAGTAAACATTTTCCCGAATTGTAGATTTTTAAACGATTTCATCTTCTCTAACCCGAAAGACTAACTAAGCAAAATTATTCCTGCTTCCCATTTGTGAGGTCGATTTGCGAAGCCAAAAATTAATGCAAAAGTGCACTACTGCTTGTAAAACAGTTCTGGGTTACGAGGCCAATCGGGTTGCCCCCTACTAATTTTTCATTGGACCGTATAACAGCATTTCCAATATTCTTTTCTGTAGTGTAACTTTGATTACGATTTGGAGGATTCAATTAGGGCTCTAATGGGGACTCGTTTTACGCGAATTTTATTTGCATTCACTCTGGGGCAATGATGAAACAATCCGTATTTATTTTTTGAGATTTACTGTCTACGACTAATGTGCATCACATAGATAGATAGCTCTGTAAAAGTTACAGAACAATGCCTAACAGTTAAATATATAAAGTTCGTAATTGAAGAATTCACAAAATCTGCATAAAATAAAATGTGTTCAATTCTGCTAACACTGTGTCTATTTTATTAGCCTGCAGTGTTTTTACTACCGGATACTAAACGCTATAAGGCAAGCAGCCTACTGATTTCAACTACAGTTTATTGTTGTATCCAGTTGAATAGCACGCGCTTCTTACAATATCATTAGTCAGTCAAGTCACTGTGCAAAAGAAATGTACACACGTTTAAGGAGATCTCTTATCTTTGTAAATGCTTTTCCTTGAAAGCCTGCTTGACGACTACAGCAAGTATGGTTTTATTGCTAACTAACTACTTGAACTTAAATTAGAAACGTGGGATTCGTGTCATTCATTTGAATTACACCCACACAGAAGAAGGGATCAAAAACTTTGGAATTCATCTACAAATAGACCACATTTAATTATATCATTTCCGCGTCGTTTCCGATCTCATATTCTTTGGATTCTAGCTACACCCAACACCGGCATACTGTTGAGCTGTTGTTGCTATATTTTTTTCAGGTGGAGAAAGTCATATTGCGTCATACTAAACAACACTCTACTACTGGAAGTGACTGTCTAACTCAAGACAAGAATATTTATAGTACACTTTCGCTAAATCAATTTTGAAGGAAATGAATTTGAGTAGGAGTAAGAGCTACCCCTTCAATCTTCTATTTGTTGTCCTCATCTTGTGTCAAATGGATTTCAATACGGCACGACCCAATTCTTTTCGCAGCTCCCGGAGAATTCCAATTAGCAAGGTGAGTCTGGCTGGGTTCAGATTTTTTCATGGCAACTATAAGTATTAGTTAGAAATGCTACTTACCAATACCAACGAACGGATAAGTGGTGGTTACTTAATTGCTAGAATCTGTATCTTCCTTTTGTTGTAAAGAGCTCGTACCTTTCTTAAAGAACGTATCATGATCGTACGAACGATCCCTACGCACTCGAATCCTATTCAAGCATTTCGTTGAGCGGAAAAAAAGCCGGTTGAGAAAACAACGTGCTTTTCCTTCCTCTCACTCACGCAGATGTATAAAACGTTGTTACATGGAATGCGCATATTATTGACCGTGCCTAATTATGGTAGCATACCCTTAGGTAGGGCCCTTTTGCTTTTGTACCTTTAATGAGCTACCTTTTGTATTGCATGGGGCCACCTATTGTTCTACGAGTGGTCCCAATGAATGAATTTTTCTTGGCTCATAGTCTAATTCATTGCATCATCTTATTGTGTGCACGAAGAATATGAGTGGGTGAGTAGGGACGACCCACTTATGAGTGAAATTCTTGAGAGTTTGTAATGGATAGGGAAAATTTCCTCAGAAGTGAACTGATTTTCGCTCAAAACTTTCTCGTGCATGGATTTGTTTGCCAAGAATTTTGAAAGCGTTATGTAATTAGCAATTTCTCGACACACGTGAAGCCCATTAGTGACTCATGTTGCCCCCTTTTATTTCTGGGAACTGCTTCATTCATTCGCTGGGCTATCTTTTGTATTCATGTTGAACTGAAAATGACTAATGAATTCATCATTTCTCATGTTGGTTGGTTTGTAAAGTATGTAAAACCAATTTTCAGAATTCTTAGAATAAGAAAAGTGAAAACCCCAATCTATGTGGGAACATTATACTGTAATGCTTTGCTTTTTCCTTTACACAGGGAAACAAAGGGAAGCGGAGCTGGAATCATTCTGCTTCACCCCTTGGACAAACCCACATGGGCAACACAATAGTTGGTATGGAATTGACATTACTCCATGCATTTATATTCAATAAACGTGATAGGAGGGAAATGAGCAAATTAAATAATGGACTATTTACTTACTATTGCTAACCACTTGTATTTGTACTGCAGGCAGGATAGTTAGTTAGTTACTTGAGCTTAAATAAGTGGGCATTTAGTACAGATGATTTTAATGGCACTCATTTTTTACCCATATCATAATGCGTACTAACTAACTGACTATAGTAATAAATACGTATCATTCGATTGAAGGGAATGAGAAAAAATTCCGAGAAATAATTTGAGACAACAAGTCATGTTATACAATAGTATAACCTATCAGAGTGGGCCCACTACAAATGTAATTGGCTCACTGCTGTTCTATTTTTATACAAGTGGTAGCTATAGTTAGTTGCAGGGATTGTTTTTTTTTCTTGTCGGTGAAAAATGAAGAAATTTGTCCACCTTGTTGTATTTACTTACTTATTTTATTGCCGGGAATGCTCAGAGCTGGAACGTAACAATTTGGATGCATCTCTGGAAGACAAGGAGACTAAAGAAGCGCTCCGAAATCGCATGTGGTTAGAATTGGAGGGGATTCCCCCATCACGTGTGCCTGTCAAATTGTACGGAGACTTGACCCTGGAATGCCAAGCTGTGGGCTCTCCTCCTCCCATGATCTACTGGTTGAAAAATGGGAAGCCCTTGGAAAATGTGAGTTTTCAAATCGCTTTTCAATAGTTCATATACGATACAATAATGAATGGACTCTGTGTGTAGTAATGAGCATATGGAGACTCAACTGATTGAATTATGAGATTCTGGAATGAATGAGTATGCATATAGAGCATGTTGTTCATTCACACTTTTACTTGACCGCTAGATAATAATAATACTTTTGACGAGTGAAAGTAATCTTTGTGTAAAACTTTGTTTGACCAATCTTTACTGCGTAGTTTAGTTAGTGACCCACTGATAAAAGTTCATGTGTGGAAGTGTTTGCATATCATGAATAAATTTTAATGCGATCAACCATGATGTCGCAATTTGAATTTTCAAACAGACTTTAACAATCTAACTGGCCAAAAAAACTTGACTAGACATAGTAATACGGAATCATGTATAGCCTTGAAAAAATTGTGGAAATTTTTTAGATAGTGGGACAGAAGTAGAGCGGAAAAGAATTAGCATATTGTAAATTTAATTCGAGGTCCATGATGATGATCAAGAGATCAGGACAGAAAATGCGCTAGTACTATAGTTTTGTCTCGGCGTGACAGTGTCATAGGATTTCATGCAAATACATGAATCGGTATTTTGCCAACGTGTGAATACTATCATCCGTAATGTTCATACACACTTGTGTTGTATAAAACCACCTTCGCGTTTGTGGATCCAAAGTTTTTGACCCCAATGGTATTCCTTTCAGATAATTTCATACGAATCGGAAGAAATGACAAATCAAGTGGACTCCCGTATGTATGGATTACCATCAGGATACAAAAGATTGCTGAACTTTGCCATGTCCAAAGTGAAATCCAAGCTTCCCCTTCGCTGCATTCGACCGGAAGATGAGGGCGAGTACAAGTGTGTTGCAGACAATGAAGGTCGACAAATGGTCACATCCACAATCATTTCCATTGAAAGTAAGTCCTCCTCTTATCTCTAAAGTTCTCATTTCAACCATATTGTTAGTTTACATATGTAAATGCATACATATGAGACTGCAGCTCTTGGTTTCTGTAAGATTTATGCGTAGGAAACTAAAATATTATTTCTGTGCATGCAGACACTTCCGATATGAAAGAATCGCGGCCAGAATGCGAACTGAAATCCCCACCTTTCTCCATTGGCAAAAAGGGCAGTAAGCGAGGGCAACCAGCATTTGTTTTGGCGCACGAGTCACTCCACATGGAAGCCATCGGGAACAACATTGTGTTGCCGTGCAGGTCAGGTGGAAAGCCTAGACCGACTGTGCTCTGGACCGATTCAAATGGACAAACGATTACACCTGGCAAGAAATTCCAGGTATGCAGTATAACTTTTGCTTGCAATAGTTAGTTAAAATTGCATGGAATATGAAAATTGTTTCAAGCGATAGTTGTGAATTTTGAAGGTTCCTAATTATCTAAATATTTACTACAGGTGACCTCTGCCGGTGACCTAATAATAAAGAATTTAAGCTGGAGTGAGATGGGCGAATTTACGTGTATGGTAGAAAACACGTATGGGAGTGATGCGGCGTCAACTTTCTTATACCCTCTACTAGTGAGTTCATATATATATGAAGAATTGAGAGTGGATAATTGATATCAAGTGTTTATTTAGGAATGTGGACTAATCATATGGTTTGCACTTTCTTTTTTACAGACTGACGACAGCTAAAGAACATAGAGAGTTAAAAAGAATTCTTCACCCTTCATAGTTATACTTTTCGTGGAAAACTATCACAAATTACATTACTAGTCATTGAACAACCTCTTGTTAAGGATTCATAGGCGGCTTCTGTATGGGTAGTGTATACGTCTGCCGTAGTTACTTTATTTGAGAGCAACAGAATGTCAAGCTCTTGATTCCTCATCCTCCTTAGCTCTTTGGAGGCTATACTTACTAGCTAACTAGCACATAGTTGTATGGGTCGTGAATGGAAAGAAAAAAATGAGGAACTTGTGTCAAACCGTTTTGGGCGGAAGACAGATAAAATATTTTTATTCTGTTATCAGGTAGTTCCCAACTTTAGTTCTAAGTTTATTGGCAGCATATGAAACATTCCGGTTTATGATAATGTCAATTGGATTTTGGATTGTATGATCATTTCGAATATGTACTGCTAAAGTTTTGATTTCCTTCCTTTTGGGGATTATGACATTCGTTAGGATTTTTTTATTTAAAAATCAGTAGAGTCTAGAAATCAAGTTGTTATCTTTTGTAATGACACGAAATACTTGACAAAACGGCCCGGAATCTTCATAGAAATTATAGTTCATATCTAGTATCCTCTATTTTTATTATTTGTTTATTACCTTTGATATGATAAGCTGTATTGTGTGTGATATGATGATTGCATGGTGTATTGAATCTCACAGATTGACCGTATGAATATTTTGTGAATTTTTTCATCCTTGGTCAGTCTATGATCACTTTGATGTAAACTATTGTCATTAGGAAATCAAAATCCTGGAAAATATAATCTTAATCAATCATCATAATTGATCAATTTATTTGAGGTTCATTTGATGTATAATATTAATTAACATTAACGTATATTTTGGGTTTCAGTATCTTTACATTTAGGAAAGGAGTATAATGATGTATACGATTTCTCCGAGGAGTATAACAAACAGAAGAACATGATTGGTTTTCTTTTAGTACAAAAATATTCCGGTATGTGGAAGGGATAGGAAAGTTAGGACGCTTTAAAGTCGTAGTTTGTGCAACGTAACACTAACTATGGGATTCTTGTTGAAGGAAAGTAGTTTGTAATTGTACACACTTAACATTTATTGTTAGTTCGTGGAGAGCAGTTTATCTCTTCGTAATTTGATCATATAACTAATATATATATATAGCTCCCTAGTGGCCAACTAGCAGTAGACCTCGTCAGTCATATATGACTTTTTCTTCAATTGTTTAAAATCTCAAAACTTTGAGATCTCTCTATATGACTATCATTCATAATTTTATTATTATGACGATTTTTTTGTAGCTATACAGTATTACATTAGTTCTTGTTTATACGTTTTCACACATATCCACACTTCACACATACAATACATCTTGCACAAGAACAAGTTTCAATTATGCCCTTTTTGAGAGGAAGAATTTTTATGAGTACTATATTTATTTAACATCTTGTAGTTGTACACATTGTGCATGAAAGCATGAATTGTTGAGTTTTATCTAAATAAATATTATGCGAATTATCTGGAAGAATTGCTGTGGTTTGTTGTCATCCACTACTGAACTCATTACTTCCAATTTTGAAAAATCTTCCAGATTCAGGAATGCTCATATTATGTTAAAAAAAGTAGACTGCAACTTGAATTTAGACTTTATTTTGCCAATTAGAACAGCCAATGATGATGGATATAACAATTGGTTCAGGAGAACCATTAATCAAAGTATGAATAAAAACATGATAGCACTATTCAAACTCCAAAGAATACTAAATTGGAAAAGAGGTTACTTTGTACCAAATACATTACTATCACACAAGTAACGGTATCAACTACTAAAAGTAGTATGGCGTTTGCAATCACATAATATACGTCTGAATCGACAATCGTCATCCTTTAAATAAATAGGAACAATGGGGTAGTACACAAAAAAACCTTCAAAGTTCCAAAGATTGATTTTAGCCGGCTAAAGGCTAATATCAGAACTTCAAATCGACTTGAGTACACCTTGTGACTACTGCTCTGGGTAACAAAAGAGCAACACATAAATAAAACCTATCAGTGTATCAAAATGGTAATAGGTAAAACTAACCAGTCATGACATTTGCGATACACATTCATGATAATAATAAATTTAGAAAAAAGCTGCTAGAAGGAAAAACTAACTACAATTAGTATGTTCAAAATTAAAATGGAAAAATTGCAGTCCTAAATTATTTGGTATTTTTTTCTTGGTTACCTTTCCGATAATATTTAACAAATAACCATCTAACCAAAATAGCAAACTCACTATTACGGAACTCCATTTTGATTTCGGACATACAGGAACTAACCAACTATAAAAGACGTATTTATATTGAGTTGAGCGCAATAATAAGCATGCACTTTCATCCTTAAAAGATAAAACAATTTCAACTAATTCTTACCTACGTGCAACTGAAATCTGTCTGGTGATGAATTCATGTGACCTAGACTAAAATAAATATCTAAATGCTATACACAATTTTCTAAGAAAAAAAAATATTACGACAAATAAAATTAATTCAGCTCCGAAAAAAATCGTTTTACAGGAAATCACGATTCCAACTTTAAAAAAGTTTAGCAACAGTAATATAACCAACACAGTCGCAATTTTAAACTTTACCCAATCAAGGGTTTTAAACGTAAGTTAAGTACACTTATAAATGAACCAATTCAAACCATTCAATATAGAAGACTAACCTAGCTAAGCTAAACAAAATCTGATATTTTCCTATCAGAAAAGATCCAAGAGTGTAAGATGTTTCACAACCATCCTTCAAATAACTTAAAATTAGGAGTATTGAGCAAACCAATGGCTCCGTGACCAGGTTTACAGCTAATTCAGACTGGCAGAAGTTAGAATCATGATATCAACAACTGCCTATAAAAATAGTAAAAAGGGACGGACATTTTCTTTTCGTGGCCGATATAAAATACGCATGTAGGAGTAGGAGGAGACTACTTATTGTAGCGTTCACGCAAGGCCTTTTCGGCAGTGCCCCTCAAAAAATTTAAATAGCCAGCATGAAGGTTTGTCACAAACTCGTCGTCATTCTATAAAGAAACAAGTTATTATCAATTTAGCATTTTTAACTAGGAAACAAAAATATCCATGGCTCTGTCAGCTTTGTATAGCGGTCTAAGGAAAAATAAAAATAATCTCACATCAAGCAGATACTTCATAGCATCCAGCATTTGAGTTCTGCTAAGAGCAGTAACTTTGGATTCATCAATTGGAGGCAGTGGTGTATCTTCCATTTCCGGAACCTCATCGGAATCTGAATGTCTAAACGGAGTTCCATTCTGAAAAAAGAATACATAAAAATGAAGTTGAAAACTATGCCAATGCAAACAATTGAAAATGCTTTGCTTTCCAGCAGTACCGTGGATGATGAATGAGTAGCCATGTTGTTAACTTGCCACACCAAAACTGGTACATCCTGTCCAGGTACATCTTTTGTGACTAAAACAAGATCTTTGTGATCACTATTCTCCACTAGCTCTCTGACCATCTCTGGGCTAGTTTCGTCAAAGCGTTTTCCAACAAAATCTACAAGTGTGACTTTTCCCCGAGACTTGGGACTCGTCGTCCCATTCTCTCCTGAAGCTCGATTATGCGAAATCCTATCCGTACTTCCTATAATAACAATTATAACGAAGAGATGCTTATAATATTATGCACACGAACTAAACACCATCTTCTTCCATCATCATCCAATAGATACGTAAAAATTTGCGTACCAGTAGTTCCAGTTCCATATTTGGAAGTGTTGAGAAAATTAGCCACCTTTAAGCCTAGCAAAGCATCAATCTCGAACTCCCCATTGGATTTAGTATCTTTTTCGATCTGTTCAACGGTGCGCATTGCGTATTGCTAAAATAAAAATAAAAATTTGAAGTAACCCACTAACTCATAGCATCGCCAAAGTAATAAAAGTAAAAACATACAGGGGTTTTGTTGGCAAGTTTAGCTAAATCTACGTTGTTAGACTTTGGAGTTGTCATTTCTCCCGTAGCTGCTGCAGTAACAGTTACGGGCTCTTTATTCTCCAAACTCAAGAATTCCATTTTTGGTATAACAGCTGCGGTGGCTCCTCCACCGAGTCCAAGTCCGAGACCCAGTTCACTCTTAAGATCAAAAGTTAAAGATCGTCTTTGCTCTCTGGTCAATTCACTAGATTTCTGTATTTTAACAATCACAAAAACGATAGATCAACCAGAACTAGGGACTGATACTATGCATAATTTCAATTTCTAGTCTTGATTACTGGATTGCTAGACTTGGGAGTTATAACGGGGATTGGACTATCCACCTTGTCTTTGGCTTCATCAAAAAACCCTTGTTCTAGCTCAGCAGCAGTCAAACATTTGGGCTTAAGAGCAATAGTAGCTTGTTGCTCTCTTGTGATAACAACAGGTCCTGACGCTTGCGGTTCTGGCGTTGCCTGTCACATAGAAAATGGACAAACAATAATTAAAACATGCCAGTTTTGAAGTGCACGAACCAACTTTAGATATAGCGTTAATTTTTGCTTACCGCTACGGAAGCACTAGTTTGGAGCATGTTAAACAAGCGCCATCCATCAGACTGATTTGGAGCTATAGAATTCTCTTTGCCACTACTAGCAGTATCAAACTTGAACCCGTAGTCTTTTAAAATATTTGCGATAGCACTGCATTGTGCACTATCGTAGAACCATATGCACTGAATGTCTGCAAACAAAATGCATAATTAGGAATGAGTAAATTAATCCTATAAAAGCTTTAAGTAAAGTAATGCTTACTGGGTAATCCATCTTTTTTAATTCGGAGCATCAGATATGGCGGCTTGCATGATACTTGAGTATCACGGTCAAAATGCTCAACTAAATTACTTGTGCTTTTCCTATTTAAGGCAACCAAGCCAAAATCAGGTTGAACACGACTATAAGTAAACAGAAGAAAAAATTGGTTATTTAAATTCGCAATAAAAGTTAGAAGCATAGCTATAATTTGATGTTTTTAGCTAAATTTTGAAATGTACAGGTATACGAGTGCAGACAATACATTCCTAACAATAAACGCAACACCGGGACCAGAACAGAAAGAAAATCTCGAGTAGCAAGTAACTAAACCAGGAAAGTTTGGATCGTGATCGTAGCAATGCAAAATGTTTTCTTCCATTGCTTAAATGTAAGGCTTCAGAAAAGAGCAAACTGGCTGGCTACAGAATTAAATATGCCAACCATGCATACAAAATATGTGCTGCCTTACTGATACATGTACTGGTGAAAATTAAAGTCTTTGCACTGGGAACCCAGTAGTGGGGTCTCAGTCGTCTCGAGACTGTAATAAAATATATTAGTAGATAAGATGAATAAAATTATAGACAAAACTATGGTTTATTTCCTCCTCCTCCTGTAGCATGCAAAAAGAAAGCCTTTGCCGAGTGCTGAATGCGCTCAATGCTCGGTTGATAATGTCAAGTCTGAGAAACGGATCCCTTGCCAACTAAAGAGAATAGATTTTTTCCTCATTCTCCTATGCTACGCAATTAGATGGATAGAAATACTGTTAGTTAGTTAGAAGAAGGAAGCAGTTCTCTAATCACATCTTGTAGGAACTATTGACCTAGTTAGAACTCTAGCTAGAAAAGGGTTCCTAGTAGGAACCCTTTTCTTCCTGTGGTTAACTAGGTCAATCAATACGACATGGAATACTGTTTTCACTACAACAGTCCATTGTGCTCTCTGTTCACCGAAGCAACCTTCAGACTATAGAGGAAAGCAAATTTTCCTCATCAATTTTGCACCCAATCAACGCATTCATTAGTTAGTTAAATAGTATAGACAACTCGTAACGCGAATTTGACCCTTTTATCTGAACCAAATATCCAAAAAGTAATTACAAAAAGGCTACTCACTCAGATATATGAGTAGGTGGGACAAAAATAAAGTCACTTTGCCTACAATCTCTTCAAACCCGAGAAGATTCATTTCCTCAGGACGGTATGCAAAATGCTTCAAACAACTACTACAATACTAATGCGAACACTAAAGTTGGCAAACGTTCCACAAATGAATGTATAAAGGAAGAGACACTACTATTTGAGAGTGGAATGCACTTGAGGAGTAGAGGATTTGATCTGATACAAAGGCGACACATTACGACTCCTTGGTTTTCATGCTACGGTCATACACACACATGCAAACTCTATATCTCAGCCTAAGTAAAGTCATCCATTTAGAATCACTGTGTACTGTTCTTGTCACAACGAATCCGTTATTCAATTCACTGTGTTCCTAAATTCAATAGATAGATGATGAAAAACACAGGAGTCATAGTGGGACCAAGAATTCTTCTTCCCATTTACTATACACTAACTAACTAACTAGCTCCATGGAGGACAACTACTACCAGGGGATGAACCTTACTCAACTATAGATGCTCAATCCATAAAAATTAGCATCAAGATGACTATATGATCGTATGACGCTCGCGCCCAGCCAACCGCCTTAGTAAACTACTATAGCTGTTAGTATTCGATTCGAAGCAAAATCTGCATGAACTCGCATCAACTTGCACATGCTATGAGAGACATGGGCTTCATTAGTTGTTTTCGTGAGTAACAAACCCTTGATTTTATTCACCAAGTTTCAAACATTTAAACTCAACCTCTCCAACGTGTGATTACTGACACAGTCTTAATTACGTGAATGACGAGGACGGCCGTTCTCAAATATTCTTTGACTCCACAACTTACTTAGGTTAGCTAGTTAGTTATGTAATTTAGTCAGTACACGTGCCGGTTTTAAGGGCTCCCAGAATTAAATGTTCTACTGCAGTATGTGCCAAAGTGCAAATACAAGATATCTGCAAACAAATTTGTTATGAAGTGTCTCAAAGTGCTTTTCAGCACACATGTAGTAATTGCAATTCAATTGGGAAAATAAAAGTCAGCAAGCTTTGAAAACAGTGACAAACACAAGTGATAGACCACGCTCCAGTCCGAAATTTCATTAGTGTGGTTTTTTTCTGGGATCCAAAAGTGACAGTATAAGTGAATAAATCTAATGCAAAGCACATGTGAGAGTGTAGTGCGTTATTGTTTTGGATGTACATTGCATAAAACTTCAAGAACATTTTGTTTCTTCTGCTGTATACACTTATTCAGCCAATTTTCACAATCAATTCAAGCAGCAAATAGAAGTAAAAGGGTGAAATAAAAAACAAGACACTTGGAAAGGAGAACAAAAGAATCCTCATGAGTCAATTGTAAGTGAGAATTTGTTCCGTGTGATTTATTTGAGTTATAAATTCTTGTCATATATCAGTCATAATTTGTCAAGTGGGATTTAAAAAAATGATTTGCTTTTAGTTGCGAGGATAATATTATTAGCAAAATCACATACAAGTCGTAAAACTTATAATCAACAGCGCGTGTAGTATTATTATCACCTAGAAAAAACACACGATATTTTACAGCCTAGTTGGTGTGGAGGGCTTTATAAAAATCCTATTCAGAAAAAATATTTTTGGGAGATACCAAAACAGCTCTTTGCATTACATTCATTACAGCGTCACCAAAGTCTATGGGCCAGCCAGATCTATATTTAACATACAGTACATTACAGGCATGAGCTTGCAGATATTAGGCAGAGACGAATGAGCTACCATGATGAGCTATAACATGGCATAGGCTAACTGTATAATTGCAAGACATGCATTGAAAGTACACTTTAACACCCCAGTTTTACGACCTGTGTGATGAATAAGCTTTCCTATCATATGGACCATTAAAATAAAAAAAGAAAGAGAAAAGAAAGTGGAAGCATTAATTGTTGCGTTATGAATTATAAGTTGCTGCTAGTTTTATGGTGCTAATGTCTGTACCTGTATTCTATAAATGCCGATCAACCCTGATTGTAGAACATGATTTAAAAAACTTCTACTTACCGAGCATAAAAGTACATGCATCCCACAGTATCAGACTTGTTCTGCAAATAAACAAAAAAATTGTTCATGTTTAGCAAAACCAAATACTAACATTGATTATTTCTCCATACTTGAATTGTGCAAGGAGTCTACATTTAATGTAAGATAGAAACGCAACATGTTTAATGGGAAAATGTGACTGGTGACAATACCTAAGCATAGCTTGGCAAGCTAGCTCAAACAAACCTCTGTGATATCGGTTTCCAATAATATTACCCATAAAATAGCTTTGCTCACCCAACAATTTTTTTCAGTGTTGAATGTGTAGATGGCAGTTTGATTAGCTATTTTTAAAATAGCTCGAAACTCCGGATCGATCCTTGTTAATAACGCACAATTTAGCATATCACGAGAAATTTCTTCCTCAGGATTTTTAATTAAATTTTCATGGGTTTCCGGTTTTCGTTCATGCCCATTCGGTTTAGGACCTCTGGTTTGTCCTCCTCCCCCACCTCCTCGCGGGTTTTTGTTCGTTCTATATCTAGGATCCATTTTAACGGGAACAACTAAACTATTTGATCAAAAACCCCATTATTAGACATTGTCAAAAGCAATTGCCATATAATAAGACTAGACAAAACATCCAATACTTGAAGCTACTTGCTAACACACCTATCAATTCTTGGAAAACAAAAGTTAAAATGCAAAAATAATACGTTATATAGATCTTTCAATTTGCTAGGCAGAACAAACCAAAAACCCAGCAAATAAAATGGGGAATTTTTAGATCTCAGAAATAAAACAAAGTCATCAATCACTATTAAACGCAGCTATACCGTACATGAGTTGATGCTCGTTAATAGAGCACCAATATATACTGTCCCTTTCACAGTAAAAGGCATTGCAATTTAGCCCTGTGTTGTAAATACAACGATAGAGGTTTAAATCTAACGACTAGTTGTACATAATTTCATAGCAACCACAATTGACATTAAAACAATGCCTGGTAACAAAACGAGCAAAACGACTGTCTTCTTTTATGAATTGGACTACAGAAGGACGTTTACTTAAACAAAATGAATCATCAAATATAGCGAAATCTAAGGACTAGATTTAAGTAATTTAAGTAAGGACTAGAACATTTCAATTTAAAATAAAATTACCAAAAGGCTGATTAAAAATCAAACTATTTCGTCAATGACAACTGTTTTTCACGCAGTTCTCCAAGTTTTTGTCAAAAATGTTTCGAAACTGAACACACAATTAAATTAAACATTAAATTCGTTAAACGCAACTTTAGTTTTCCACATTTCACGTCAGTTGCAGAATGAGAATAGATAACACGTTTTGAAATGAAGCTCGCCTAGAATTCCAATAGCATAAAGTTGTGCTCACTTATTGGCTCTCCCTGAACACACAAACGGGTCATATCTTTGTTCTACATAGCGTCATTTTTGTTTCTCTTTGGCTCCCAACTCAAATTGCTACACAGACGGAGCTAATTCTTCCATATTGGAAATTGAATGTTATTAATAGATCAACTATGAAAGTAACACGCAAGTTATGTACCCGAAATACGGTACAAAAAACCTCACAGTTGCAATCTCAGCGGAAAATGTTCTCATCCCCGTCGTAACTTTTGCTTATATGTATTTTTTCTCCTTCGAATGCAAGATGTCGCCTCTCGGTCTTCTGAGCTTTTGTTACTTTTCTTCAGACATATGGTGATTACTAATTACTTGAGAATCCACCTTGCATTGCGAGCATGGTGTATGTGTAAGAGATATTTGAGTTGCTGACTAATTGTACTTCCGAGAATTTTAGAATTTGAAGGTTTGCACTGGTTTTTTAAACTGTCGAGTTTTCCATTTCGGCTATGAAATCTGTGATTTTGAGATTGTACAGTGGATAATATGTGAATATCATTCGAATCAGCAAAATAAATGAATGTAGTGTATTATGTATGCATCCGTAGCTACCATTTTTTAAATGCAGATGATGGATTTATGTCACAGTGAATAATTTGGGAAATAGGAAATTGTAAAGAAAACTCCAATCCACTTACTTAGATAGCTGATCTTTGGGTCGTAATGTTACAATTTAGTTACTCTACTTTTTCCATTTTTCTAAATGAACAAATCACAAGGATGACAAGGAATACGTTTAATACACCTAAGTCAGCTCGTTTTGTGAAACGCACTCGCCTAGTGTGTAATATATGACTCCGTAAGCCGGGATGAAAAGAGAAGCTGCTGGGGGGAACTAACTAACTGAATATCCGCGGAAACTTTTCTACATACCAAGTATATTTTCCTAAGCATACTTTGCAATGTAGGCAATCCGTCCAGTGAGAACAGTATGGAATGGATGGCACTGTTGAGAGACATACAGTGGAAGAAAGATGATAGCAAGTAAAATGCACTGATTTTTGGAAAACACCAGTAGCAGCCACAACAACGATTGGGCCTGCAACTGCGTTCACGAGGTTGCTGAGGAAATCAGTTCTAGACCTAGGAAAGCACGTAGTTTGCTTTCAGCCGTTTAGTTGTCTCCAGTCCGTGTATGGCATCAGAGCACCGGAAACTCGTATAGTTTGTCTACACATAAGCTCCATCCAAACAGTCTGAGTACACGATTTTAGTGGCAACTATGGTTATCAATAATGTTTAACAGTCCAACTGTTTCCTTCGAAAGCCTAAAAGTAGTACAGACAAGATCATTTTTGAACCCAGTTGGAAACTAGTGTACTTGGGTGGGAGGATATAATAAACTGTGAAGAATTTCATCATCCAATTTCAAGTTTCCCTTTGCTCATGCAAAAGAACAAGTAGTTAATAGCTACTTGAATACTATTTGATTTAAAAGTACCCGTATTACCATGGATCAGTTTAAGTGAGTTGTTGAAATATGTAGAGTCTACCGTTTCGCCGTGCCATTGCATTCGAACCACTTAGTTACGGGAGCACTCTTCAGTTCTGGTGATTCTAGAATTCGGCTGTTGAAATTTCCAACCTTGCTGTCAATGTCAAATAAAAACAGAATTATTTTTTGTCAGTTTGATAATATTTAGTTCTTCGCAATTTTTCTCACATTAGAGAATACAAAATGAGTGAAAATGCAAAAAAATTTCTCCATCATTTCGTCGTTTTAAAGCACGAAAACAAAGTCCGGCAAATCAGTGATTCCAATTACTTAAGGCAGAAAATATTACAATGTCTGATCTTGTATCTTTCGCGATGGTCTAGGGAACATAAGTTGACCACCCATGACAGAGAATAAGTGTTTGGTTCACCCAAAAGTTCAAAGCTAACCCTTTTTTTTGTGATACTGTCTCTTTAACTTGTTATCAAGTCATCATCTGTGCGCTCAAGTGTTGATTATGTTTAAGAGATTCTTTCGACTTTGTGAAATTGTTGTGACAACTTTTCCAACACGCAATACCCTTGTTCTACGAAAGCACGGATAATAACGAACGCATGACTAAGCACATTTACACTTTGAAACTACTAGACCTTCCCCCAGCTTCATCAGATTAGTAAAACTTTTTTTAAAGTGTGCTGCTCATTAGTAAGTTTGATACTACCTTTAGAAAGAAAATGTCGCAATAGCTACCCAGTGACAGAGTGACAGTACTAATGATACTTGGGAATCAATCCTAACATTTTGATCACATTCACACGGTGCAATCAGGACAATAATTGAAATCCTTTGATTGAAGTCGATAAAAATTCACAAATGACTTCACACTTTTTACAAAACAGGTGCGTTACGATGGCCTGACAGTGAATTCGTCTTTATTTGTGGACCCGACGTGGGAGTTTCAAATGAGTCACTTTAACTGTATTTAATTGTATTGTGGAAAATATAATGAGGATTTTTATGAGCATCTCGTTCATTTGGCATTTCAAAATAAACGCTTTAACAGTGGTTCATTTAACATGCCATGGAGCTTTGAGCTCTGAAGTTTCTTCTTTTATCATTTCGTTGTAAGCTTCAAGATAAAAGAAAATATCACAAACTATAGACGTCGATAGTCTATTTTCCAGCCAGCTCAACAAACCATTCGAACCACCATGGCTGCTTACAATGGTAAGGAAGAAAACTGGTCTTAAAAATTTGCACGTCAAATTTTCCAATAGTAAAGATGCAATTACATCCAATATGAATATTAATGGCACAACTATAAATCACTTTTGTGCATATTTAATGGTAAATACAAAAAACTTGCATGCAGCTACTAACGAGCGGAAAGCTTAGCAGAAGTAAATTCTCAACATTTAGGGAATTTTATTTGACTGAAGACCTTGACCCTGAAGACTGACTTTTTTTTTGAAGTTTACGTTGGGATGAATTGAAGTATTTTGGAAGATGTTTCTTCGATTTTTTTTACCGTCTTGAGACGGTGGTGGTGGCATTTTGAACATCTCACAAATACTGCATTACGTCCTGTTGTTGGGACGTACTGCAACACTAAAACGTAAATTACAGAAATTATTGAATGTTCAAAATGCATTTTTTTCCCACCCATACCCATACTCCCATAGTCAGGATAAAACATAGCCGGTCAATTTTTTTACGTAAATGCAAACTTGAAATTGAACTGTTGCTCTTTGCCACTAGCAAAATTGATATTTTTAGTGAATTTGATCAATCTTAAAGTTTTAGTAACTGGCGTTACCATGTGGATTTTGGTCAGACTTGTAAAAACGGCGCTTAGTCTAAATTTGTAAATTTGGTAAACTTAATTGCCATTAAAATATATGAAGCCATTGACCGATATTTATAAAAATCTATGGGCCTCACTACACGGTGATTATTTAGATGCGTGCAAAATTTGGTGGTCATAGCTTTGAAATTGCGACCTAGAGCGTGGGACATAATTGTTTCGTTCACTCCACTAGCGCGTAGCTTTGGCTTTCCGCCTTAAAAAAAGAGTCAAACAGTGAGAATGACTGGGAACGGCTCTAATTATTTAGCTATAAAATGCACAAGCTATCCGGCAATCGGGGTTTTTCAAAAAAAAAATTTTTTTATTGACTATTGTGTAAGTAACTATCTAACTAGATCAATTAATCAGCGGAGGAAAACAGATTCTTCCAGTCAATCTCAATGCACAATAAATGTAACAGGTGTTTTATGAGCGTTTTCAGTCTATATGCTTTATGCATGACGTTCAGACCACTCATTGTGGGGATGAAAAAGAGAAAGCCGTTTCCCAAGACATGATTTGGTCTATAAGAAATGGAGAGTTGTGTTGTCGTGAATGTAGAAACTTGACCCATGGGAACGTGCAATAGCACTTGAATTGAAGGAATTGAATTGTAAATTCTATTCAGCGTCGTTCCTCTGTGTAAGCCTTTTTACTTTTTCTTATTAAATATTGCTACGTTGGATTCATCTGAGTATGGAACATTCTTTGAATGTGACATTTGACTGAAAATACTATGTTCATCGACTGATATATTAGACTGTGGACTGCATAAGACCTTTTATAATCATTGGACAATGGAATAAATTGATTTATGTGACATGCTGTGTGTATCAAATATGCATAGCAAGCTGGAATGACCAACCGAGTGTATAGAAGCAGTGTCTATGATAACCCAAATTATGGAAAGTATGATAATCTGTTCAAAACTTGAAGATAAACAACGGGTTCAAAATTTTTAGACTTTTTAATGGTAGCTCATATTTAAAAAGTTACTAAAATAGTATAATTCTAGTGGGAACTAACTTCACAAAACTTCTAGACAATAGAATAGATACTGGAATCATCAGTGTCAATGTCATATACTAAAGTTCACTCACAGTACGTTATGCATTTTAATATTAAATGGCTCAAATATCATCAATGAGTCTTCTGTACAAAATAGCAACTAAAGCCAAAAAAGCTATACCAAAAAGTAAGAGTCATTTCTGTCTCAACTATACCACATAGTACGTATTTGCATGACTCTTGAATGAAAGAGAAAATGATTACTATACTATGCGTGTCGTTCACTTGTGTACAGCAATGGAAATATCTTATGCACTTCAAATGATCTCATATAACATAACATAATCATCTGGCCGTAATTCTAACTTTAAATCCAGTTTCCACAAACCAAGATATACATAAAATTAATATTGTTATCCAATCCACCGTTTCTAGTTGAACACTTCAGATCTGAAATTTCAAAATGCCCCAGTTTCATACAGCACACAAAAAACTATCATTTCACATTTCTTTAGGTCTAAATAAAGTTTAGGATAATTAATTGCGACTTTACGCCACACTTGAAGTCATACGATGATGAGTAAGTAAGCAATTGCTTTTCTCTGTACTTTCTATTGGTAAGCCTAACGGAACTATTCTATTCTGCATTACATATACATACATGACATGTACGTGCAGTATTGCCACATCATCTTTCTACGGACCGTATACAGCACTAACTTCCATACCCAACATGGATTACAGCACATGATTTTTTTCTCTCCCTGTCTGTAGAATACGGATTCGGGATGAAGACTTTACTACACTTTCTGCTTACACTTACTTCACAGTGCAATTTTTCGTTGGCATCATGCCCTCTCATTTCCAGCTTATCTTTTAGTTTCTCTCATTCTCCTTTTCTCACATGAGCGTAGTCATTTGAACCATTCCTAACGTGCAATCTTTTCCATTTTTTACCAAGTCTATAGTATATATGCATGTTTTTTAGTATATTTTTTTATGCATTTGGCAATACCTACATTTGACTATTATACATTTGTATACAGACTCCTTGGGTTTATGGTACTACCACCAACTAACTAACTTTTTTAGTGTTTACTACTGCAACCCAGCTGGGATATTAGAGCTACAGTATGTGTGTATGTGTGCGTGTGTGTGTGCTGTCCCATGTGCAAAACATAGTAGAATCCCAGTAATAATATACCCGTACACACATTAGTGCTTGAAATGGTTTCAATGATCATTAACTACTTAAGTAAGTCTATATATACTTTTATGCATGGATTTTTCATGCATGGTGTAAATACATATGAGCGTCCTGTAGCTTTGTATGGTTTAGTCTACATCCTCTTTTTCACTTTGCATTCATGACTGACTGACTGAGGCCTTTTTGGTAGCTGTTCTGTGTGGTTGGTGGAGATCGTGGATTTTAAGGAAAAATGATCAGACAAAGGAGCATGGTGAACAATGAGATGCTGGCACACGTTGGGTAAAGACACTGTGCTCGCTCACTCACTCAGTTTAACGTTTAACCGAAGACTGAGCAAAAATAGGCTGTCTCATGTAAACTGTCATCATTAGGATTCTTGTATGTCTGCATCTGTTTGCGTCGTTAATCCGTTGTCGTTAGTTAGTTAGTATTCAAATTCCTTGTAATTGGACATTCGGTTTTCAAAAATTAGACTAATGATTCAAGAGAAGTTCAAAGATTGCAAACGTGATGCTTTTTTAAAACTTTTTATAATTCTTCAGCCAAATACTCAAAACATACATTATATTTAGTTTACGGCTGCATGCATTGTTCGTAATAAAATAAATTTTTTACTAATGTAAAAGCATGCTTGAATAGTATGAAAAGAAACTAGAGATGTTTTATTCATCTTATTTAGTTAGAAGCCTAGCTCATGAAATTGGAAGAATCAAAACTGTTTTAAATGCTATTTAATATCATGGTCCACCGGTGGCCCCATCTCTCATACTTCATTGATCAAAAAGTTCAAAAAAGTTGCAAGTTGTTGTTCAATCCCATCATCCAAAAAATTACAATCGTATGTTGTATGAAGTTCAATGCACACATTTCTCATGAAAAAATAAAAAACATGCCTCTTAAAGTATGTAATACAAGAATTGAAAACTTCTGATTAACTAAATTGTTAATGATGAAAAGCTGTCTTGCAACAAATGAATTAACTTATATTACAAGCAAGACCAATGGACTCTCCTTATCTTAATACTGCAAAAATTCTATAGTTGAAAAACGTGTACTACAAGAATTGCATTTTTATTGACATTGATAATACGGAGCACCAACACTAAATTTTTTTTTATTAAAAAACTTACAATTTCTAGATTCAAAAATGTGAGAAAAACGATTCTGTGTATCAAAAAACAAACCCCAAAAATTATATTTTTCTTCGATTCTTTTATTATGCGGGTAGAAATAACATTCAATTAGAATAAAAAAAACATGGTTTTCTAGGTTTAAAAAGGCGTGAGGCACGATTTTTAATGTCCCTATTAATATGTCCTATTTCCTTTAATGCGTATGTGTTTAATGTACCTAAAAACTGATTTTTCTCCGATTCAGGTATTATGCGCTTAGAAATGACATTCACTTGAATAAAATATAAAATATTTTTAGTTAGTTAAGACAACTTCAAACACCACACTGAATGTCAAAAACCGAAAAGACCGATTTTTTTTCAATGCACATATTATTATTACATTCGGGTAGAAATGACATTTAGTTAGAATGAAATAAAGATTGATTTCTAGGTTGAATAAGGTTCGAAAAACGATTCAAAATTTCAGAAATCAAGAAAACTGATTTTTCCGTGATGTTTTTAAGTTTTGCTTTGAACACCTACTTTCGTAGACCTTTTTTTACTGTAGATTCTTTTGACGTAGACATTTTTTTTTGTAGACCTCATTGTTGTAAACGTTTTTAGACGTAAACTTTCTGCCATAGACCTTTTTTAATGTAGACATTTTTTTCGTAGACTATATTATTGTAGACGTTTTTCAGCCTAGACCAAATTTTGTAGAGTATTTTAGGTGGCACCGGCTTTATGAGACTCCAGACTAATCAAACATGAATATATCAGCTTTCTAGTCTCTAATGAATACCAGTTAAATTTCTACTTCAGACAAATGAAACCTAGTGACGAACTTGTTGACTGATTATGTGCCTCAGGAGTAGTAATAGGGTGTGTGGGAAAGGTTAAGCAACAAAGTCCGGTTGAAGGGAATACAGGTATGAATGAAGTATGGTGAAAAAAGACTCTGGACCGGGTTCGCAGGTAGAAAGTAGAAAGTAGTGTGTAAATTCATGGGTTGAGACGAATCGAATGGAGATGGGGGATTTTATAACTTTTGCATGCTTCTAGCTGCAACCAAATTGATTACGTTTGTAGTATACACAATGCAAAGAAACCCCTGCACATATATGTACGCTAAATAATTAGATTCGTCAAATGAAAACCAAAATAAAGTTAACAATGTAATTGATATTTTGAACCGTGGCTATAATAATTTGAGATGAAATTTAATTTTCTTGCTAAATGAAAGCTTCAACGTGGAGAGAAACATAGAAACGTGTACACGTCTATTTAGTTTATTGCAGAGGCGGACGAAATTCTGGGAAAGAATTCACCAAAATCAGCGAAGAATAAATAAGCATACCGAGCTGTAGTTAGTTAGTTACTTGCCGAAATGATAGTGGCCTACTCGACTATTTTTAACTCGTCCATGTCTGCTTATATTCAGTCACTTTAAGCAAAGATTTGTGAGGTGCACATGCTGCATTCCTAATGAATGATTTTTGAAGAGGTATAGAAAATAACTTCCTCACTGTGTTCCGTATGTACACTCACCTCATGTGTAAAACACACAAGTTTATTCATTTGGTATCAATTTTTTTAATATTCAATGATTTTTTCTTATGAAAACATTTTCTGCACCTTATATTGCCATCACTATGAGACTATGGGTTGATGGATTTAAATATATTTTCGGAAATTCATTGCTTATCAAATTAAGTATAAGGAAGATTTGAATAACAGTCTGTTAACCATCAGTATGTCCCAATATCTCGGAAACCTTATAGATTCATGGAAATGCTATGCGAACCATATTGTGGCGAAACGTGAAGGATGCTCGTAGAGTATAAGTGAGAAATGATACGCAGTTCAATTAAAAAAGACAATGAAAGCATAACTCTTGGATTAATCATAAGCGTTTATTATGGCAAAAGGCAAAATAAAACAAGACCATTAAAAAGGGTCAAAATCAAAACAAGATTAAGAAAATGCAGGCCCCGTTACCGGGCTTAATGTTACCCTTATATAGGATAGTGCAGAGTACTGGAAAGTACTCTGTAAACTGTAAACAATAAATAAACATAACCCTACAATTAGATTAAGCTAAGCAAGCTCAAGCATACGAAAAACAATAGTCATAAAAAGACAAATGCTGCATGAATAGGTAACTGAGCGTTTAGTACAGGCAAATGAGATATGATAATAGAAACAGAAATAGCCACGCTACAATATCTGCTGCACTTGACAACACGTCAGTCAAATGCTTAGATACAGGCGGACCATTTGGGCAATTATATGATTACGCAGCTTCCGTACGCATGTAAATAAAAAAAATTACAGATGGACAAAAGACTGAATGCTAGGAATCAATAGGATAATTCTTAGATCCAACTCTACTAATAACATGTGACAGTGTAGTCCATAGTGTGTTTTTTAAAAATTTTTATGTTTAAATACTCCCCCGAACCCAATCTAACAAATCAAATAGCTTAAATTGTTGTTGAAATCTAACAAAATCATATTGGTGACGAAAAATTAGATAGGGAAACTTGGCCACGTGCACATTTTGTGAAATCAGTTTCACCCAGTGTGTGTTCAAAACCACAGCTAGCCACCACGTGTGTAATAATGTTGCTTTCACAACACCAGAGAAAGTCACAATTAATTGACATATGCAAAGTGTTGGGCAACAAACTACAACATTTGTGTTCAATTCGACTGACCAGTTCTGCCCCTCCATACTAAATATATGCAGCATGTGCACTTGTTTTCATTCTGGTGGCAAACGGAAGTGGATTTATAGAGAAAACAGCATGTAACCGCAGAATGCGGATTCTTTTTATGTAAACAAATGAAACACTTGCATTCCACCAGCTGCCTCCATCAACTAATGGGTGAGAATGGTTCTCACTTAGATTCATCAAGACCAAATAAAATGCACCATTCCTCATAAATTCCGATACATCAATAGAATCAAGCTATAAGATTCGTTAAAGCTATTAGTTAGTTGCTCACTGATTCATATAATGCTCCCTTCAAGATAGAAGCTACTGACCATGAGGTCTGAAGAGTTTTCCACACAATTGGAATATAAAGTGCTCTCCAACTTACAAAACTATGATGATGACCCATGATCATTAACTTGTTTCTGATGGGCTTAATGCTTACATTTCATGTTGTGTCCGAAAACTATAAAAAGTTTTTGGAACGCCTTAAAGTTGCTCCATAGAATCCCATTTTTCATGACCCATTAACAGAGGCGCATGTCCACATACATTGCTCACGCGGATTCATGAAGGAGACATAATACTCTTGTTATACTGTTAAAGGATGCACGTTGCGTTATTGTTTTCTCCAGCATGAGGGAGCCCCATGCTTAATGCTTAATGGTAATGATAAAAGATAATGTTAGCTAGTGTTTGAATAAGAAACGTTTTTACTGTAGTGAGATAGACCATTTTGTAGTATGACATGTTTGACCTGCTAACTATGTACAGCAGTAGTTAGTTGTACGCATTGACTGTGAGTGAGAGTGAGTAAAAAAAGTGAAAGCCACACTTTGGGAAAATGGACAAGACTTGTTCAGATAATGAACTCATCATCAGTTGAGAAGTGTCTCACTATCATGTTAATGCCATTTGGTCTAGTTTATAATTGATGATTTCTTTCTCCCTATGAGGTCTAGTCTAGTGATCATTATTGTTTCGTGTTCAAATGTGTCGTTAGTTGGTATGGTATCAGTCATATTTCTTTCGTTAGTTGGTAAGTGGATTTTAGTTGTTCGCAATAGATAAAATTGTAAGAGTGAAGGAGAATCTGAAAAAATCCGTTAGTTTTTAAGGGTTTGCGAAACTTACTTTTCGAGCTAGTCAGGTAGTAAATGGAATGATAGTTAGCGCGTTTAATGGAGAGGAACTTACACACAGTGTATTTGTTTTCTATAAGTGCAACCATATGGAGATAGATAACAATGGGTAGAACATGTCTTGAAGATAATGTTCTGATCATCTGATCCACTTTTAATCTGGTGCCTAAAATACGTGCATGCACTTTGGCTAGAATAAATATATCTTCGTTCGGTTTGGATAGCAGCTAAACGCCGAGGAGAGAAATAGGGGTCAGAGTGCATTGATTTTTCAATTCAACGTGTCATACCATGTGTGTGATATTAATAGAGAAACTATTTGGTAGTTCGCTTAGCCTTTGTGCTTAAAAAGCATGCATATCAAACAGCTTGAAACTTAATTTGCTAATAGACAGGAATAGCAAATAGTTAAAAAGAAGAATATGATGTAAAATTAACTTTACAAATGACTTTGTTTTTCTTTCCTAATTGGTTTTTTAGCAAAACGTTGCAGTAAAAAAGAATTTCATCGGAAAAAGTACGTAGAGAGGTAAACAATACAACAATAGGTAAAAGATTTAAAACCCAAATAAAAAGAAACGTTTCTTGTTGAGCGGCATTGACATTCCTGGCTCATTGCCTACCAGTCTTGGGAAACCATACTGGGGAATATAATGCTCTCGCCTTGCATTGAACAACTAAAAGTAAATGAAATTATATCAAATGGAAATGAAAACCATACGTCTGCTCATTCCTTCCTTTCGGCATAAGCATCTGTACAGAATACCGATCGTTGTTGTCATTATCAAGTTAATGTCTAAAGGAAGTCCCTTTCGTATGTTACATGTGCGTTTGCTCATCCATGCGAAACATACTGACGAGCAACACACGCCAATATTTTCAACTCAACTATCTGGGATAATCAACCAACAGTGCATAGAAAACTCCCAGTGACTAACTAGCTAACTTATATTCAAAATAAAATCCTTTGAGTCAGTCAGTCAGTGAGAGAAACAAAATGTATTGTATGTAGCCCGCTGAAAACATCAAAACGATTCCAGTAGCACAAAATGTTTTTTGAACTAACGATGTATTTATCTGGCAATGTAGTATAATAGTAAGTAAACAGGTATACTGACTGTGAGAGAAAGTGTGTAAAATCTCATTAAAAACATGGATTAGCTCACTGACTTGCTTTTATTTGATTAGTTATGCAAATTCAAGTTTACAGTTAGTTAGTTACGCAACTACACGGATTTTGACTATCATGCAAATACAACAAATCATATTAGTTAGTGTCTATGTTTTGTTTACCAATTTTTTCAATTTTTTCAGGAAGAGGAGATGAGACCAGTATTCCAAGTGCGCTCCAAGGCGGTGAAACAAGGCTACGTGCAACTGGTTCAAACTTACCTGTTGGACCACCACAGTTCTCTATCCCTATCATCACCACATCAGGAACAGAATCAAGTGGAGCCTTTACTACCCCTGCACTCACTGGGCCAGTCGTCACCACTGGAACTAGTGGGGACAACTCCAGGACACTAGTACCAGTCATCAAGCTCCCCCCGGGGGAGGAAGAGAAACCTTTATCTTCAGCATGGCAAGCTGCTCTTAGCGGATCAATGGCGAGCAAGCAAGCGGCGGCACAACAGAGGAGGCCCCCTCCAAGGCGGGGCAAGGTCCAACCGGATCGACCTGCAAGGGCCCTCTTTCTTTTTACCTTAAAGAATCCCATCCGAAAACTATGTATTGACGTTGTCGAATGGAAGTAAGTTGTTTGAAACAATAGACAGTAGCAGTAGCAGGGTGGCATCGGATCGGATCAAGCTTTTTCATCCGATAGCCTCTATCGGATCGGATCGGACTGACGGTGATCCGATCCGAAATCCGATAATTTCTATCGGATCGGATCGGATTTGGGGTGATCCGATCCGATGATCCGATAGATAGAACAATGTTGAAACGAGTAACCATGTGATACTTTGTGTAGAGCTTCTTTATTTTCTTCTATATTGCATTGCAAGCGACACATGCATGAATTCATGAAGTAAATACAACTTAAACACGGCAATATGCCTATTCAAGTATGTTGCACCATTTATTGCACATTGATATTGCACCATTTTGATTCAAAAGTGGGACTTTCATAGAGTATGCTGCTTATCCATTTAATATTAGAGATTTCAAAAATTTGCAAAATTAAAATATAATATAATGAAACTGCATTTATAGAAAATAGTAGTCAAAGTCAAAATCAAGACGAAGAAGTTTTAGCGGACAAACCTAGAATGCACACGCATTTTTTCGTTCATTCTCAAATATTGTTTGCCTATCGGATTGTTATCGGATCGGATCGGATTTGAGGTGATCCGATCCGAAATCCGATAATTCCTATCGGATCGGATCGGCTTTGAGGTGATCCGATCCGACAAGACTATCGGATCGGATTTGAGCTGATCCGATCCGATCCGTTGCCACCCTGAGCAGTAGCCCAAGCGAACATTAATTGCATCCATGTTCATGAAATAGAAATACATTTGCTCATTACCTAAAATCAAAGGATTGTTAGTACAAAGTATGTCAATAAGAAGCAATCAATCCAGATTGCAATAAATAATAAAAGTGTACACATAAATCAGTGTTATTTTTTTAGCTAAATTATTATTATTAATCGGTAAATAATCTTCATGTCATAACGAATAATGCTACATAGCAAAGCATTGATCTGATTCATTAATGTATTTCAGACCTTTTGAGTACCTGATCCTACTGACAATCTTTGCGAATTGTGTGGCATTGGCTGTTTACACTCCTTTCCCTAATAGTGATTCCAACAACACAAATGCGGTCTTGGTAAGTGTCAAGTCATAAAATAATAAGATAATACTGGCTACACAACCACCCCTTCTCAACTATGAACAGATAATAACACAATTTATTTCATGTGAACAGGAAAAGATAGAATATATATTTCTTGTAATATTCACCGCTGAGTGCTTCATGAAAATTATTGCGTATGGGTTTGCGGCTCACCCGGGCTCTTATTTAAGGAATGGATGGAATTTTCTTGATTTTACCATTGTAGTCATAGGGTACGATCTTTTGCAAGCTCATTCACCTGTTGGAATCAAATGATATGTTGGATGATTTAAATTTTTTTTAAACCACGACAGACTTGTTAGTACTGCGCTTTCAACATTACTCAAGGATGGGCTTGATGTGAAAGCACTCCGAGCATTCCGAGTTTTAAGGCCACTTAGGCTTGTGTCTGGCGTACCAAGTAAGCGAATATATTATTCTGAAGCATTCAATTAGACCGTTGCTTCAATTATTAGTTAGTTAGTACGTCAATTAAAGTCATCTTGCTTCCTAGCAGATCAAAATCACTTACTATCTTGCATAACTGGAACGACCTTTCATTTGTTTTTCCTCATCTAGGTTTACAAGTCGTGATGAACTCAATCCTGCGAGCCATGGTGCCTTTACTGCATATCGCTCTTCTCGTATTTTTTGTCATTATAATTTACGCCATCATAGGCCTTGAGCTCTTTTCAGGAAAAATGCACAGCTCTTGTTTTCACAAAATTACTAGTAAGACTCCGTTTTTATTCAATTACGTCTAACATTAATTTGAATTTTTTTCTTGAAAACTGCTTTCACTAGTATATGTAGCATGCCGGTTTTATTAAACGTTTTCAGTTAGTGTAGTACACTCTACAGTAGCGATATATAGCATCGGGTAAGCTCGAGAAGACGACAATGCCATTGAACCGAATGAGTGTAGAGACTGACATGGGCGGATCAACTGTCAGTTAACTGTCGTTTAACTATGATGAAAAATGTTGAATATAAGTGCCGCTGTCATTTTCCTAGGTGTATTATTTATTAAAAGAGAATATTGGACTTGCAGATGTAATCATGAAAGAACCTGTGCCTTGTGGAGGAGCCTACAATTGTTCGAATGAAGAAGGGTATGAGTGCCGACTGGGCTGGGAAGGGCCTAACAACGGGATTACTAACTTTGATAATTTTGGTCTGGCAATGCTCACAGTCTTCCAATGTATAACACTTGAAGGCTGGACTAACGTAATGTACAATGTAAGTATTGGAATGATTTCTATTTCCATTTGGATTGAGAATTGATAGGAATTTGATGCCTTATTTTATACCGTTTGCAGATAGAGGACTCAATGGGCAACTCGTGGCAGTGGATTTACTTCATTTCTATGATTATATTAGGAGCGTTTTTTGTAATGAATTTAATTCTCGGTGTGTTGAGCGGGTAAGCAAGCATTTATTATTGTAGTTGTTTAGCTAGTGCTTTATAGTAAGCTTTTCTATTTTGCTTTGCTATGTAACTTTGAACAGAAAGCTTTTTTTTCTGTATCCAGCTTAGGTATTGGTATTAGGAATATAGCAACTGCTACTAATGACTGTTCACCTGTTGAATTACTTTCACTTTGGTGCGATAAGCTTTCTTTCACTCACTTTGTCAACTCTGCTTGCTCAGCTGTACATCCGCCAGTAAAAGCTACTTTCACTTTTTCGCCTACAGTCCGTAGTTGTACAATGGGAATAGTAATTATACCCGTTAATTTAATTGCAACAGAGAATTCTCGAAAGAGAGAGAAAAGGCGAAAGCAAGAGGTGATTTTCACAAATTAAGAGAAAAACAGCAAATAGAGGAAGATTTAAGAGGTTACTTGGATTGGATCACTCAGGCGGAAGATATCGAGCCTGACAGAGAGGATAAAGGTAGTAATTAATTTTTTTCTTTTTGTTTTAGCTTGGCGAATAACGGGTGCTTCTTACTATACGACATACGAGAAAGCTAGCGGACATTTTTAAGATGTTTTTTCAGTAAGCAGTTGACATACCTACTCTACTATGAAATAAAATTAATAATATCAGAATATCTATAATTTAAACATGGAAAAAATGGTTAGTTATCGACAGATTTCACGATTTTACAGTAGTAATAGTATTCACAATATCAAACTCGAATATTAAGAGCATACTGATTTACGTATTACTCAATGTAAGGTGCAGATAGGGGCTTTGCTTAAGCAAGTATATAGGAGTAGTGGAAACTCTTGTGTATAATACCTGAAGGCTGTAGAAATTCGTGAAAATAGCGGATTGAACAGGGCAAATTATTTTCCCTTGGCAATCTAGACAACACCGTTTATTCTGCCTTTGAAGAGCTCTTTTTCTTATCAAGTATCGAGCGAAAGTAGACTAATAATCCAGTAATCATCATGGCTTCTCATATCTGCTGTAAACCATTAAAGGCGAATCTAGCAATATACTGATAAAATGGTGAACATCATTTTCCTTTCTCTCTTATCATGTCGCTGGGAAAGCTGCTCCAATCTCCAATAAATGTAATTGGGGGTCTATCACATCGTTTACTTTTATATCAGCCAAATAAGTCATAAGAAGAATATAGTCTTGGGTCAAATCCTGCCTTAAAATATCGTTCATTGTTAGTCTGCTATGCCTATAGAATTTCGTACTTCATTATTTAACATTTTATCAATTTGACATATAATTTGCACCGAATAATGATCCACGACGAATTAGGTGAAAATGTTTGTATTCAAGGCTGAAAGCTAATACAGTCTATTGATTTGTCAGGACAAAGTTACTTCTCCGCAATGTCCGCTCCTTTTGTTTATTCTACTACGTCCAATGAGACTAGAAACTAGATGAACCTAAAACCCATAAGTGTGTGGTTGCTGGAGTGAAAGCATTTGTCAGGAAAAAAACTCAGACGTATATGTATTATTGGACGCTACGCTTTGTTATTCAGACAAAAGAAAATAGCTATAGTAGCTATAGTGAAAGGCTTTTGTGAGCTCGGTTCTGCAATGTCCTTTGAGCCATTAGGAGATTTCTTATGACCAAGAAGATCAAGATGACTTGGAAGAGTGGATTAAGAAAATTACTATGGATAAGAAAGTATTCTAAATTCTACTACATTTCTACACTACATTTGATAATTTAATGTTAAACAGGGGTGCAATATCACGTACTGAACATAATATCACATCTTAATATTAATATAATTTTTGAGGGACTATACATGCTGTCCCATTGGAAATTAATCTATGGGATTAATTTGTGTAGCTAAAGCTGGAGGAGAGTTGGAGACTTCGGAAAAAGGCGATGACGCGGATGGAGCTCAATCTCCTACTTTGTCTTGGTGTCATGCCAAAAAGAGAGGATGTGAAAGGTAAGTTACATTAATCATAAGTGCTGGGGTTTACTATACAAGAAAGCTTATAAAATCTGATTATTTGTAAAACTAAAAAAGTATGTTACAAAGATTAAGATTTCGTATCACACTTTACTATGCAATAATCTTGGAATGAGTAATATCATCAACTTCAACCAAATACATGCCTATGTTTACATTTTATAGATTAAATCGAAGGATGCGCCGTGCTTGTCGAAAAGCGGTGAAATCTCAAGCATTCTACTGGCTCATTATTATATTAGTATTTTTGAATACGGGTATCCTTGCAACTGAGCATCACAAACAACCCGAATGGCTGGACGATTTTCAAGGTAAACAGTCGCTATAAGATGCAATTTATGAAGCGTGCATTCAATTGATTTCTCTCTAACGCTGAGGCTGAAGGAAGCTATATAGTGATTCATTAATCGGAATCGGGCCATCCTTAGAATAGCTGTAACAAAACCATAGACTCAAAAGTTTAATTAATTGTACTTGTAAGATTTCCAGATGCGCCAGAAAAAAACGTTTGATGATGCTAATAAAATTTTGCTGCCTTATATTGTTTTCAGAGGTGACCAATTTGTTTTTCGTCGTCCTCTTCACGCTGGAAATGCTGTTGAAAATGTTTAGCTTGGGTTTTCAGGTGTGTAAACAAATTGCATTGTTTATTATTATTACCCCAAAAGGTTGGTCAGGATTCCATGAACAATAGCTGAAGCTATTAAAAAAACATTAATACACAGTATAAAGTTCGTTGACGATATCAAATGGCTACCAAACAAAATCCATTAATACAAATCTCATCATTTTATTCTCTTGTGTATGTATGCCCTTTATTATCACTCTGCTAGTGCTTCCGTCTTTCCAGATCCAATTTCCACTCTTCCCAGATACTGTTATAAATTTAATATGATATTCCAAGTCAATAAATGGAAGCAAATTTTGATTCCTTCCTAATAACTAAAACATTGACGGGTATCAATATCTACGTACTGTGTGTATCTATTTACCAGCTATAGTAGCAATGTATAGCAAGCAAGTGATATTTCCCATGTTTTCCAAATTGCTAGCTTTAAGCTCTAGAATCATTTATTACTCCTCTCTATGTTTCAGTTTCATTGGTAATTTTTATCGATTTACAGGGTTATTTTGTCTCTCTTTTCAACCGATTTGACTGTTTTGTGGTGATAAGCAGTATATTAGAGATCGCGTTAACGAAAACGGAAATAATTCCTCCATTAGGTGTATCTGTATTGAGGTGTGTTCGTCTACTCCGTGTGTTCAAAGTGACCAAGTAAGTTCTTATGTTTACAGCCAAAGAATATGCTGTCAATCCGCCGGTAAACTATTACTGCCATTTTCTTGGTAGTCCCCATATTATCCATAAACTGATTTATAACCATGTCCTTGTCTGTTTTCAGGTACTGGCATTCACTTTCTAATTTAGTAGCATCATTGTTAAACTCTATCCAGTCCATTGCATCCCTCTTGTTGCTTTTGTTCTTGTTCATCGTCATTTTCTCATTACTGGGCATGCAAGTCTTTGGAGGGAAATTCAATTTTGACAAAACACAGGACAAGGAGAGGCAGAATTTTGACAGCTTTTGGCAAAGTTTGCTCACCGTCTTTCAGGTTTGATTTGTAATTTTGCAATGATTTTATTCTAAAGAAATGGAGTGCGTATGTAAAACGAAAATCTCAATTGTTGAGCAAGCACCACGCCACGCCTGTTAAGAATTTTACAGGAATGTAGTTGATTGGTTGAGCGAGCGAAAGTGACGCCATTTGCTCTGCAATTGTGCGCAGGCTTTATCACTTATTTTTCTTTTTTAGAAAAAACTGCATATCCATTTCACTTTATTTTACGTTTTTTTCTCCGAATTTTTTTTTGGTTATTTGAAGTTAGATTGTTGTGGGTGGGAAATTGAACCCAGGTTTGAAGTATGCATTAATGCAAGAAGATAGTTTGTGTTTAGCATTCATTCGAATATTCGATTAAAATGAGTCTTTTAACTGTTGATCGAACGTGTTTGGAGACTGAATTTGTGTCGTATTTTTTCAACACAGATCCTTACCGGTGAGGATTGGAATGAGGTCATGTATCTAGGAATTGAGGCTTACGGAGGAGTTGCATCAGTAGGAATACTTGCGTGCATTTACTTCATTATCCTTTTCATCTGCGGTAACTGTAAGTGCATCCATGTTTAAGCCAATTAACAGTTTTCGGTTGTCCCCAGTTTTGGGTAAATAGAGTGTTTTTCTTTTACGCCACTCGGATGGTCGTAAATATTGTGGTTCATCTCCTTAAGAGCCCTGTTATTTGTACAGATATTCTGCTAAACGTTTTCTTGGCTATCGCTGTGGACAATTTGGCCGATGCAGAGTCCTTGACTGCAATTGAAAAGGAGGAGGAAGAAGGGGAGGTATAGTCATGTAACCTTTATAATTATAATTTAGTGTTCACTTTTTTGATGGCATGCATTTGTTAGTCTACATTAGTGATTTTAGATCCTATAAGAAGAGGAAAAAATGTCCTCGTCGACTGCTTTAATTTATAGCGTTTCAAGTTTTTTGCTATTGCATTGTAGATTTAATGCCACTCTTGCAATTTATAGGGCTGTTTTGTTTCTCGGATCATAATTCATTATCAAATACATAGCTATAGCGTTTGCTAAAAAATGCTTGTGTGTTTTAGAAGACTTTCCCTAAAATTGTTTATTTACTACTAATTTAGTAATTTTTTCCATAAGCATATTATATGTAATGTAGAATTTGACATGCATGCTCGATTTTAATAATTTACTTTAAATAATGTACGAGTAGGGAAAGATTTACTGAAGTTAGCCGACTTATGTCATGTTGTTTTTAAGGGGGGAGAAAAGGAAGGCGGTTCAATGGAAAAAGAACCAAGTCAGACCGAAGAAGAGGGAGAAGAAGAGGATATGGATGATGATTTTCAAAACAACACTGATGACATGTAAGCTTTGAAGTTTTACATCTATCGATATTTTTGTGCCAGCTTATTACTAACAAAAGAACTATTGATTTAGTCACATAGGCAGTGTATATACATGTATGCGTTAAACTACGCTATGCTGCGTTTTGTGCTACCATTTTGCCACAGCATAAGTGCTGCGTAGTGCATACTGCAAACAAACTTTTCCTCGATTGAGTGTAACTGCATAGTATAGACTATCCGGAAAAAGGAGGTAAATTTTTCCTGTCCTGTGTGTGATAAATTTGTGTAGTAGGATAGGATAAAATTTACCTCCTTTTTGCGGACAAGGTATAGATAGTTATACAGTTTCATATGATCGAGATTCGAGATTGTTTGATAGTTTCTATTATTCTATTATAATTGTGACAAATGACATAACTACACGTTTTATTTTGGCAGCCATGAAAGTGAAGAGCTTGACCAACAGACCAGTTTCGAAACTGAGGAGGATGGATACGAAGACAGCAAAGATACACAAGGTATGTTCCTTAACTGCGTAATTTAGCGAAATATTTTGTTTTTGCTGGAAAAAGTCACTTCATGCATAAACTTGTTCACTTGCGATGGCATTTTCAAAACAATCTTTCAAGATCACGAGAGACATCCAGTTCTTATTATTAGTTGTTTGAAGCTACTTACTTTATTGGATTGTGTGTCTTCAACTTGCTATTCAACGCGTAAACATGTAAAGCCTTGTGCTTAGATTTTGTCCTACTAAAACTATTGATTCCTTATGCACAAATGCTATCCAAAAAGTTTGTCTCCCTTTCTGTCAGTTCAGTATCAGAGAACTGTTGGTGTTGACCTCATCTTTTCTTTGATACTTTTTATCTCTCTCCGTATACTAACTTATATAGTACATTTCCTTTGTTGCGTATATCGCTTACTCACATGCTATCTTTGACTGGAAAAGTTAGTGCACAACTCTCATTGGTTGCCATCACGATGTAGAATTTTTTTCTGACATTCGACATGAATTATGTCGGTCGTAAAGAAAACTGGGTCCTAAAGTGTTTTGAATTAATTTGGCATCCTTTTGTTCCAAAGGGTTGATATACAAGATACTCTTTCCTTATGTAACCTACCAGTGTAATGAATCATGAATTCATGTAATACAGTCGGATAAGTACGTCTGTTGGCACAAGACATAGTTTACGATTGTCGTCCTTTGTATCCGTCACTGTCAATTATCTGTAGTAGCCGTGCGTGCCGAATATAATAACACTGATTTTATGCAGCGGTTTTTAAAAGAAGCCAAGATTAAGGGATGCAGCTCAAAGTATAATCTGCATACTCGAGCCATTTTTCTTCAATCATTATTCCGTTTATTATTTCAAAACAACTCTGACAATGAAGTATGCATGCATAACATGCATCTAAATAGCCTTTTCGCCGCCAAAATAAAAAAACAGTAAGAGAATATTTCTCAAGTTATTGTCCATAAGAAAAATTGAAAAGATATTCTCAGTTTTCAAAATTTGTTTCGTTCATCGTTGCATATGTAGACTTGAGCGTTGGAATCTGATATTTTCAGGGATAGTTGTAGGCTCCCTCCAAATGTTTTAATACTATTTCTTATAAAAAAACTTTGCTACCCACCTAAACATTTCATTGTCACGTCTTTGGGGTTTGACCCGTTCCTTCTTTGCAAAGGATCAGATTTAAAGTCATACTAGGGATTGAGCTTATCAATCAGATATGCACGCTTGATGAGACATGAGTTTTATATTACTTCTTTCCAGAGACATCATGATAAGTTTTACTATTTATTAGAAAATATGTTGCAAGTTGCATGTGTTAAAAGGGGAAAATGCTTGGAAGCAGCCGGGCATAAAGTGTTCCAGCAATAAAATGGCATAAGTAAGATGAACTTTCATGTTCAGAATCCGATTTTTGTAGACCTTTTTTCTTAGTAGAACTTTAATTGTGAGTTTATAACGGAAATCGAAATATTTTGTTCATAGAAGTCATGCTAATATATAAAATAGTATTTTAATAAAAAGGTTTCTCCTTTTATGAATAGGGTGCGCTGTGAATAGAAGGCTAGATGATTATATTTCTATCTGATATTATTCTTATATTTTATGCACAGATGAAGGGGAAGAAAACGAGATGGAGAGTGAATACGATGAAGATATGAAAGAATCTGCGAGGCCCAGAAGAATGTCAGAAGTGAAAGCAGCCAAGGCGAAAGCAATGCCAAAGGCCTCCAGTTTTTTCATTTTCTCTAACACGAACAGGTAGAAAATGTTTTCAGGTCTTCTAATCCATTACTTGCACTGTTATTGTAAAGACTGCATGATAAAGTCAGATGATTATAAACATTTATTGTCCATTACTTTTGTTTTTGAAGACCGAAGTTTTAATGACATTTTTAGTTTGTGAAGTCAGACTTGTAGTCACGATAAAATATTTATAGGAGGATACGATCGTAAATCTTGAATTGTACATAAAATTACTACGCGCTTAAATTGCCATGTTCGTACATGAGAGAATGAATTGACTGAAATACATATAACTCATTCGGCCAGCTTCTTGTTTTAAATGTCAAGTTGGTTTGTAAATGCCCCATGAAAACTTGTATCATTTGAAAAGAAGGATTTTGACAGAAAATGTCAAGTTTGCTGACTTCGTTGTTAACTCCTACGCAAATTTTGTAATAATACTGTGCTCAATTATTATTGTGGATGGAAAATCTACACGAGCATATCGATATTATGTTACCTCCTACAGAGATTCAACATAAATGTCAACTTATCGATGGCAATTTTGGAAATGAGTTCTTATGCTCGTAGACATCTCATTACACAACTGTAATGCAATATTTATATTTATTTATACTTGAATGCATTTGCCTCGAAATCGCGGGCGTGGGAACAATATGAGTCTAAATGAAATATGTGGATTTCCATATCATGTGTAACATATGTGTGGGGTTTTGAATCCAGTTGTATTAAAAGTTTGGGTGGAGTACATTTTCTTCTCATGTAGAATATTTAGTACATTTTTATCAAAATAACGTTTTTTCCAATCTCAGGTTTCGCATCTTCTGTCACTGGTTCCAGAACCACAGTCTGTTTGGCAACGTGATCCTTGTATGTATCCTTGTTTCATCTGCCATGTTGGCAGCTGAAGATCCATTATGCGAAACGTCAGAAAGGAATCAGGTTACCCTCATTTTTATATTTAATAATCCTCGGCTTTCCCATTGCTTTCAACCAGCTTGACAATCTAAACAACAAAAAAACTATTTTTTTAAGGGGATTGACTCCAAGCAATTATTTTTATGTCCTTTATTTTACCCTACAATTTTTCTATCATTGGTATAGCCGATAAATGTCCACCTCTACCTTGTTATTTGTGAAGGTTTACGTGTCATGTCACGTATCTGAAAAGTGACTGATCTTAAAATTTTGGGTTGTGTTGTAATAGGTGTTGAGAAAGTTTGACTACTTTTTCACAACTGTCTTTACTGTTGAAATCTGCTTCAAAATGGTTGCCTTTGGATTTGTGCTCCATGATGGAGCTTTTTGTCGCTCAGCATTTAATCTTCTTGATCTCCTTGTTGTTTGTGTGTCCTTAATATCCTTTGGATGGAGGTAAGTTTCTTTTCATATTTTCAATTTCTCATCCTCTCTATCAGTCCCATATTCATCTACTCTAATCGAGAAGAAAACTATTCATCATAAATTTTACTTTGAATTTCGATAGGAACACATCATTAGTTAGGTTAGAAGTCTCACATTCAAAATATTTATTTCCATTTGTTCTGGCCGATCGAGTTCCAATTTTCTTGGCATTTGGCAAAAAATGGAAATGCGGCATTCATTATTTCAAATGAATATATATCTTTCGAATATCCACACTATCTATGCCAACAAAAAAAAAATGTAGCAGAAGGACGTTGTTTAATTTCACTTAGGCTGAGTTGCTCAAAGTTTAAGCCCAAGTTGAAACTATAGTTAGTTAAAGGTGAATAAGGACAATGAAATGTGGATTGTTTGGTTCGTTTGTTTTATACGCCTCATTGTGTGAAAGATTTGGCCCTATTTAAACAACGTTTTTTCAAACTTACGGTATTACTGCAATTAAACGCGTGAGCAAGTATGAAGTATAACAGTGACAGTGAAAGCATCATTGATAGTAAATTGGAGATTTTCTGTTGAGTATAGATTAAAATGAGAGCACATGTGGTCTGTGTTAATTGTTTGAAGTGATGTGTGTTTGGATTTGGTTTGAATTTGGATTTACAGAGCTTTCATACAGTTTCTTTGTGCGTGGTTTCTAAATGGAGAATTAAAAAATAATTCCAATTCGTGTACAAGTGTCCAGTCCCGAGGTCATGATTTGTAAGATATGGCTTTACGAAAACTCATATTTTTACATCGTGTGATAATTGCCAATTGAAGCATGCTGCTCTTTGTTAGTTAGTGTGACTTTTGTAGCTCATTCATCCTGTTGTTACAACTACCAGTTTGCTCCCAAAATAATGATTTTGCATGAGTATGAGTACGCACTAGTTTGCATCATTTATCTTTACTACACATACCGGGAATTACTGTACTGTTAGTGAAAACTTAAACTGAACCTTTCATGCTCCCGTACATTTATATTCTTGTCTTTGGCATAATAGGAAAAATCAGTGTCTGGTTCTGGTTATCGGCACTCACTCGACTCACTAGTATAGCTTAGGTTCACATCGGGGAATGAAACTAAATCCGCACTGATGTCCATTAGGAATTGGACACTTCACATGACTCACATGCATTCTGTTTACTGCATAAAACAAACTACTAGTATTTATATAATCTGTTTTACCAAAAGATTGACCTTTAAAAATCTAGATATCTTTGACTTTGTCTGTCTAATTATTTTTTTTTAATTCATGAAACATTTTTTAAGTAAATTATTTAAAGAGTTTTACCTTTATTGCAAAACTTCATTTGAAAGTTCGTAACAAACTAACAAGGCTAGAAATCGAATGAGCTACAACAATTTTGAATATTGAACTTTGCATTGAAAAAGAATGGTTTTCCAAGTTTTCCCAATAGTTCTGAACTCTCGTCAGTTTTATTTAATATAAAAAATTTGTCAGGAAACAAGTTTCCAAATCATGCATAACAAAAGAAATTATTGTATGCCGTTCAAAACTTGAAACTGTATAAAGCAACAATGGAGAAAGTATGCATGTAAAATGTTACATTCATGTTGAAATTGAAACTAAAGTGGAAATTTGCACGTGTTTCGTTCACGTGCTCGGTCATGTTTTTCTGACTTCCTGATAAATTAACCTTCACTTTTTATACTTCAGATTGTCCATGACTTCATTCTACAGAGTAATGAATAAAATAGCAAGATTTACCTTCCTGCTCGATTGTAAAGACAAACTTTTGTTTTGTCGTTTCCATCCTGCAAATCCTGACAGTAAAACGTTTATGTTTTGTTGCCTATATACCGTTTTTTTAACTATACATAGGTGAATGCAAAATAGCTGTGAATGTTTGTATTAACCTTTAGGTAACAAATAATGTGTGTCCACATCACTAGGGAAAAGAATGCTATTACACTGACGACAAAAAATCATACACAGTCCCAGTAGACAGCACTGCAATAATGTTGAATCGCAGCACAGTTCGTTCGAATGAGTTTTTCTTTCACTACTGTAGTCGTAATTTTATTTGTAATGTGGCTGCCAAATTCATTCATGTTGTATTGTCATTTCCAATGGTTATAATTTTTATTCTTGTTCCTTTCATTATTGTGTTATGTTATATGGAACTTATGTATTGTGTGTCTTATGATTTGCCGTCAAGATTTACTTTGTTTTTACTCTCACAGTTCAGGAACAATTTCTGTGGTGAAAATTCTTCGTGTTCTCCGTGTTTTAAGACCGCTCCGTGCTATCAATCGAGCCAAAGGTTTGAAGGTAAAAATAGCTATAGTTAGTCACTAATTACTTATCACGTTGACTGTATTTTTTACCATAATTTATGACCGGTTAATATTTTAATTCAAACAGCACGTTGTTCAATGTGTATTTGTTGCTGTGAAAACGATCGGAAATATTGTGCTTGTAACTGTACTGCTACAATTCATGTTCGCCGTAATTGGAGTACAACTTTTCAAGGTTAGTTTATTCACTTGGGGAGTTTATTGAAATTTTAATGTAATAATCACATCACATTGTTTCTGTGAACTTTAAATGCTTCACAGGGAGAGTTTTATGAATGCAATGATCCATCAAAGTTGACTGCCGACCTGTGCCGGTAAGTATACTGAGTGAGTAAATATAAAGTCAGATAATATTTTGTCAATAAATTATACGACTAATTTTTTTACTTCGAAAATGTTTACAGGGGTGAATTTGTCACGTACGATGATGGTGATACGAACAAACGTGTTCTGGAAACGCGTGAATGGAAAAACAATAAATTCAACTTTGATGATGTGGGAAAGGGCATGCTTACATTGTTTGCCGTCTCTACGTTTGAAGGATGGCCACAGTAAGTGTTTTCTTTTGTCCATGCATTGGGAGATTTTGGCTCATTACTTTTAGCATGATTAAGTTGAGATTAGTGTATTGCAGTTGAAAAAATACACCAGTATGCTAAAGTAGATGCGAGAAATGTTCAAATACAAAAGCAATGTACTTACTAGTTAGTTAGCTAGTGCTACTACCCTAGTTGAAGAAAAATAGTGCAAATGGACTCGCATTTCATCATCCGTGCATTCCTATATAAACTGGTACACTGGTAGTATTCCTTCATCTGACCTATTTGATAGAAAGAAAATTGGAACTGTGCCCAAAAAAGTTTTCCAGCAATGATAGTGCCCCTCTTCTCCTATCATAAGATGTACAACCTTACTACTGCTCATGCAAGTATGTGGAATGAACGAGTGATAAGATTACAATGCTTTTAGGTTTGGGTAAAAAAAGGAAAGACTCTGAGATCGTTTTATTACAGTTGTATGTAATATATGTAACTGTGATTTGGGAACAAACAACTTGGACGATTCATTTTAGTAGAAACGATTAAAATAAATTTGAGTGTGTTTTTACTCTTTTCATTCATTATTTATGACCAACCTATGGAATAATGGATGACAAGGGAAGGTGTAAACTCACATTTTAGTAGGAATTTATACTCTCATATGAATTTTAAAAACTCTTTTAGCATTGTAATGACACGAATTTGATTTACTGTCAAACTCCGTGTTCAAATTTCAGAATGTTGTACAAATCTATCGACTCGCATTCTGAAGACCAGGGTCCAATTCATAACTATCGTCCTATGGTGGCTGCCTACTACATTGTGTACATCATCATTATTGCTTTCTTCATGGTGAATATTTTTGTTGGTTTCGTTATCGTCACCTTTCAGAATGAAGGTGAACAAGAGTACAAAAACTGTGAACTGGATAAAAATCAGGTGAGCAAAACTTGGGGACTCTCTATTGTAAATTCAATGCATGTGACTGATAAAACATACATTTAGTACTAACTAAAGTTAACCGATGCCCCTCTGTGCATATATGGGGTATGGGATTTTGTTGGGAAATTTTCTGGAATGACAGGTACTGGGATGAAATGTAAGTAATACGCAGAAGATCTCTTGGGAATACGTGTGTGTAGCCAGCCTTATATACCGTTTAGTTGACTCGAATGACTGAGATAGTGAGATTGTAATCGAAATCACAGCAGGGAAGAATGATTCAGAAATTAATCTTGTATATATAAACCATAGTAGATCTTGGAAGTAGTTTTATTGAAGGGGAGACTTCATAACTCTAACTCTTCTTGTTTACCTGAGTCTTATGTTCTGGGTTACAATGGGAAAGTAAGTTAGTATAATGTGATGGAACTGTGGAATCTGGTTACATATTCTTGCAGCGGAACTGTATAGAATTCGCTCTGAAAGCTAAACCCACTCGTCGCTACATTCCAAAAAATCGGCTCCAATACAAAGTCTGGTGGCTCGTGACGTCTCAGCCATTTGAGTACACCATCTTTGTTCTCATCCTGATCAACACTATAACACTGGCCATGAAATTTCATGGACAACCGGCAGGCTACACTAAAGGACTGGATATTATGAACATGATCTTCACCGCTGTCTTTGCTCTCGAGTTTGTATTCAAGTTGGCCGCTTTTAGATTCAAAGTTAGTTTTCATTTTTTACCTTGTACATATGCATACAAAACATACATGTTCTTGGACAGTAATGTTCATCTAATGGTGGTGCCAACGGGATTCTTTATAGTCCACCATATTCTGCTCCATTCAAGTACAGTTGCTAATTGTTATTGGTATCTGCTTATAGAACTACTTTGGGGATGCTTGGAACGTTTTCGACTTTATCATTGTGCTGGGAAGTTTTATTGATATTGTTTACTCCGAAGTGAACGTAAGTGCTTTTGATCAATAAGCCAATGACGCATTAGCTAAATTGGCTTTTGGTTACACGCCATACTTGTATGTAATATTGGTTAGATTTGAGCTCATAGTTCATTTGTTAGGTATTTGTTAGGGTTAGTTATGCATGAAATAAAACACACACGCTATTCGCATGCATATATTTGTGCTTGTATTTATTTTTTAGTAAAGTCTAAAATGGATTAATCATATGGTTACAGCCTGAAGGTAAAAATCTCATCTCGATCAACTTTTTCCGACTGTTTCGTGTAATGAGATTGGTGAAATTGCTCAGCAAAGGAGAAGGCATTCGCACTCTCATTTGGACATTCATTAAGTCTTTTCAAGCTTTACCCTATGTTGCTCTGCTCATCGTTCTCTTATTTTTCATTTTCGCTGTCATCGGGATGCAGGCAATACTTTGAATCACTATATTTTGCAACTTGCTAGTATTTAAAACTGAACATGGCAAGTGAGTGTGTATGATTCATAATTCCAGGTTTTCGGCAAGATCAAACTGGATGACGAATCATCTATTACTCGAAACAACAACTTCCAGTCGTTTCCTCAAGCAGTTTTGGTTCTGTTTCGTTCTGCGACAGGTATGTGTTTTTATGCTTAAACTTAATGCCTTGCTGTTATGCCTTTTGAATTGAATGGAAACCAAAGTCAACCGCACGCAGTATTCGACTCTTGTGTTTCCTTGGTTTTTTGCATGATCTTCTCCATCATGCACATAATACAATACGTAGATTTCCTAGGAGCCTTCTTACAATGTATGTCCGCGTCCGCAATGTGTTTTCGAGGAATTTTCCTGAAAATGGACACGAAATCTTCCTTATATCCTCTAGTATATGCTCCTAAAATAATATAATCCGATGTGGCTACTGAGCTTCACAATAGCAAAATCCATGAAGAAAATTAACATGAGGTTACAGGGGGGAAAATTAGTAAGGGTGGGTGGGTCTTTCTTCACTGAATTTTTACGTTTTTCGTTGGAAAATCCTAAATTGGATCTCGATTTGGGCCTAATTTTTCCGGATTCTTTGTTCCCCTGCAGCTCACGATAGAGCATCGGATGGCAATATTTTAGTTGTGTATGCTGTACTGTGTAAGGAAGAATTTTAACGATTTAGCTGTTCTGTACTGCATTTTAAAACTGGCTATCATACTAGTTTAGTTTGTATCGAAAGAGAACTTACAATTTCCATAGAATTACTCGATTCTATAGAAATGTTTTTCCTGAAGGTCTATCTGTTTCTGTTTGCGTATTTAGTTACTTGGAATTCAAAAGATTGCATTAATGGTATCCGACTGAGAGTTAGAGAGTGATAAAAAGTAATCCTTCTCCGTAGTTGTGTACCGCAAAGTTTTAGATTTTTATGCACACATTCATTCAGTGAAGACAAAGTTTGTTATGCCCACCATGCCGAGGATCTGAAATCAATGCAAACGTTTTTTATTTTAAATTTGGAACTAACCATAGGTGAAGCGTGGCAAGACATAATGATGGCATGTACATCAAATCCAGAAGTACAATGTGAGAGACTAGACGTCCGAGAACCTGAATGTAATGTCACTGAAGGAGAGGAACCAGCCATTGGCGGTAGCTGTGGTTCTGATATTGCCTACCCGTACTTTATTTCATTCTACGTCCTCTGCTCCTTTTTGGTAAGTCCATACTTTATAGTTTTCAAAGCGTTCAATTTTGAACAGCAAGATTATCTTTAAGCTAATAAACTATCTAGAAGTAGTAGTAGTATTCCTACAAAAAATACTCCATTTGAGTCAACATAATTCACTGATCTAGGGAAGATTTGATATGTAAACGAGGAATTTTTTGTGTGCGTTTCGATTCATTTAGTACAATAGAACAAGCAAGGTAAATCAAAATGTTGGAAAACGTTTGTGATTTCTCTGATAATTGTATTATAGTCAGTCAATAAGAGAAGACGGTCTGTTATTGCAAAAAGAGACGACTTATCGAGAAAATTTCAAGAGCAAGGTTTTTGCACGACGCTGCATAGCTTTGCGGCTGGTAGTGCTAATGCAAGTGAGTTAAAACTACTCATTAGATCTCAGCTAAAAATTTGGATTTGTTTGGCACTGACTTTACAGTACACTTTGGTTTTTGTATTTTGAACGGACACGTTTGAGAAAGGTGGAAAACCAATTTGTCAAATACACCAAGGTGACGCACCTAACTCACCACGAAGTACAGTGAACGGCGTATGCAAAGAAAGATTCATGTCATGAATGAGTACATGAGTTTTTTTGCTAGATTTCTAGTAGTAACTCAGAGTATACAGTTTCGTTTTCTCATTAGTTTCTCTTACGCAAAAGAGCTTTCTCTGGGGAAACGTAGAGACGACAAGGAGAGTCTTTCATCTGACTGCTCCTGTATACGTTCCATTATGCGTTAAATTAATTCTCATTGACGATGATAATAATCTGAGCTACTTGACGCGTCTCACTCACTCACAGGTTCCTATATGTGAAAAAAATATTTACTAGTGGCTCACAAAATGTTAATCGCAGCAAATAGTAATTATGAATGCGTTTAGTTAGAACAGAGAACAGTAGTCCACATTAAGTTTCTTTCTTACTTTATCCAAATTACAAATCTGGCTTTTCTTTTTCAGATCATCAACTTGTTCGTGGCTGTCATCATGGACAACTTTGACTATCTTACCAGAGATTGGTCCATTTTGGGTCCCCATCATTTGGATGAGTTTGTTCGTCTTTGGTCAGAATATGATCCTGATGCTAAAGGGAGAATCAAACATCTTGATGTAGTTACTCTGTTAAGAAAAATTTCCCCTCCGCTTGGTTTTGGAAAATTATGTCCTTATCGTGTGGCTTGCAAGGTAATTTGCGCAGAAAACTTTTTATAGTTGCAAAAAACTTTTCCCCTTGCTGCACATTATCAATATTTATAAGAGTAAACTCAAAGTATGTAATGTATTGAATTAAATACTATGCATTTTTCTCACTATTCTGCAGACATTATTTGGTAAAGTAAGGTAGTTATTTAATATGAGTTGTAGGTAGCAGATGGAATTGTGCGACTCTGTAAATTCTCGTATGCAACATCCTGAAACTTTAAGCCAACTTATTCAAATGCTTGAATTTGTGTAGCGCCTGGTGTCAATGAATATGCCGTTAAACAGTGATGGCACTGTGATGTTCAATGCGACCTTATTTGCTGTTGTGCGAACGTCACTACGAATTAAAACGGAAGGGAACATTGATGAAGCAAACTCGGAACTGCGGGCCGTGATAAAAAAGATTTGGAAAAGAACGAGTCCCAAACTGTTGGATCAGGTTGTACCGCCACCTGGAAGTAAGTTCATTTTGGCAACCCTCAAACTTGTTTGATCTAATTTGAAGCAGAAAAAGGGGTAAATTGTATGCATTTTTTCTCCATTGCAGTTGACGATGAAGTGACTGTCGGGAAATTCTATGCTACTTTCCTCATTCAAGACTACTTCCGAAGGTTCAAAAAGCGTAAGGAGGAATTGAAGAAAGAGCAAGGAGATAAAGATGCTCAAAATACTGTGACTCTACAAGTAAGTTTATTTTGTAGAATGTTAGCATCGTGCTTGTTAGTTTTATCCAGGGATTCCAACTTGTACCGGTAAAATTATACTATGATTGTGTGTACTGCTTCAGGCTGGGTTGCGTACTTTACATGATGCTGGTCCGGAACTGAAACGAGCCATTTCGGGTAACTTGGAAGAGCTTTTAAATGATGATCCAGAGCCTATGCATAGAGTAAGTAAATAGTTCTAACGTTTCCAATCATTTTTTAAATTTTTTAATGATCTTAGCATTCGATTAGCGTAGCTAGTTTTAGTTTTGTTTTCGATTTAATTATTCCTAGCATAATCTAACATCCAACCTTGCAAATTTATGTATGGTATAGAGAAATCATTCACTATTTGGAAGTATGTGGTCATCCATGAGAAGAAAACATGGCCCTTTCCCCAAAACGCATTCATCTGCAGAGAATTCAACGTCAAGAGGAATCAAAGTAGGGTTCAAGAAATTCTTGTGATGAGTATAAGAAAAATGAGTTGGCTTGTATGAAATTCGGATTTGTTTTTTCTTGACAGGGTCCATTAATTATGTCCGATGGAGTGAATCACATCTCTCCACAGAAGATCAACGCCATAATGATTAATGATAGGTTAGTTTTTCAAACATTATTTTACCAGTTTCGTTACGATTGTTCTGTTAGTTGATGTCAGTCAATACTGATTGGGCTGTACCTAGGCAAACGCTAAGAGTGTTTACATTACGTTTTAGAAAGTGAAGTTTAACTATAAGTTATATGCAGGGCAGGTTACTATTATAAGACTTTCCTTATTTCAGAGATGACAAAGGAGATGAAATCCCATTGAGACCTCTTCGAGTTTCATCTATTACCCCTGGCCAAGGGTATGAGTAAGTCAACTTATGTTACTAAATGATACAAATATATTTGTAAGCAGCTAGTTCAATTATAGTGCACAGTGCCTTATTACAAGCGTATTAACTTAGGTTCTTTAATCTTCCATTCGATCAAATATGTAATATGCTTTACGTATTTGAAAGTTAGTTATTTAGGCCTAAGCACCGCCAAATCTGCATTCATTGCACGAATATGCCAAGGATTTCTATATATTTTTTTACCTATTGTAATTATGGTTGCTTAGAAAGAGTGAAGTGAACTGAAATTTTGAGCCAGAGAACATTATGAATAAAGGCATTCATTTCATACCTTTTGTATTTATAAAAGCTATGCGTAGGGGTAGCTTGAGACTTTTTCTTGCTGCATTGGCTGTATTATATTTCTGAAACTTTAAAAACTTTTGGTACGCAAATGAATTATGTATGGAAACGAGTAGATTTGTCAACACATGTAATATAGACGGATCTCATAGTTTCAATTTTTTTCTGTGGAAAATGGAAGCCATTATTCTTTATAATTTCATGAGCTTTTGTGGTAGAATTTGTATTCTTTTATCATTTGTTCCATTTGCTCAGTAATATGATTTGGCATGTGTAGGAAAGATGGATTACCTCAGAACCTAATGAACAGCGGTAAGAAGCAGTTACACAATGAAACTGATCATTAAATTTAAAATGCAACTCTGCTGTTTGGATTTATTTCTACTAAAATCCTTGAATTGAAATTCCTTGAACATAACTGTGTGATTTCATATTATAATTATAATCATTCAACCGGGGGCCTATGGCATAAAAGTTTTACAGTTGACATTTCGACAATTTTGTCGTCTTGTCAACTGATTTCGACAATTTTGTGTGGCATAAAACCGTTGTCAAGAGTTGACAATGACAGGAGAATTCTTCAATTCTACAGGTGTATTTTGACAATTGTCATAGCTACGTGTTGCATAAAAACTCAGTTTTTCTA
>Ga0210040_10000491_pt1 | contig 66276 bp, 35 predicted proteins | sample CryGeyCG12114_NA_FD_185462 | JGI IMG/M metagenome (GOLD analysis project Ga0210040, IMG submission 185462) | Groundwater microbial communities from aquifer - Crystal Geyser CG19_WC_8/21/14_NA (SPAdes) (version 2) | ecosystem: Environmental > Aquatic > Deep subsurface > Groundwater | place: USA...
ACATTGGCAGATTCCACTGAAACTATATGAAAGACATACAGAGTGTACTTAAATTGGATTAGAACGTTAAAATAATTAAATTTAAAAACTCATTATAGTTTTATAATTGAAATGATCCAATCCAATTTAAGTACAATTTCATACAGTTTCAGTGGAATCTGCCAATGTATTCGGCGCACATGTGTACTCATTTTGATGTGTTTTGGAAATTTCTCTTGCGTTTAAAATTGACTACAGTTAAAGACCTAAATTCTTGCAAGTAACTAAAAAAACACATTCTCTTTCATATTAACATAAAATATAGTTTAGTTAATAGGTTTAAACGCGTAAAATCATCAATTACGGGTTTTGGGACACTTTAGATTGCCCTTTTCAATGTATTTTTTCGCGCGTGGTACAAATCAACCCGACCCATAGAAAACCTGATTCAAGTTAATTGCTTTATTGCTTATCTCAGGAAATTGAAAAAACACAAAGAAGCCAACTCGAAAATTGACCAGCGAATGGTGGACTCATGGGATTATTCACTCAAGAAAGGAGACACCAAATGGAAATCAGTATGTCTCAGTGAACAATTGTATGACAAAGAAGGGAATTTTCTGGACCCAAAGACAGATAATGAATGCGACCATGATTTGCTGCGAATTCATTGCCAATGTAACCGACAAAAGATTCTGAAATGTATTGGACCATGCAAGACTGTGTGTTGCACAAATCGGTGTGCTAAAATTTTGTAAGTTGTGATAATAATGTAACATACGATTTCCACTATTTGTATAATATCTTGATAATAATGCATTTAATGATTTAGGATTAATAAAAACAAACCTCAGAGCGAATCTCAAGCTGTCGATTCTGGTCCTGGTTCTGCTAAGCAGTCAGCTGTTGAAAATCGATAACGTTAGCTGTATCAAGTTTAGTTGTATTTTTATTCATAGTTTAGTTCGCAAATTATTAGGTTTTTGGACACTATGCAGCAACTGTAAATCAGTCAATAATTGATAGTAGTTGTATATTATTGATGATAATGCTATTTTTATAGAATAACTTGAAAGAATTGTTTTATTTTTTTATTTTCTTCGTTACATTTCCTTTTTGTAAATTAGTGAAATTGAATAAACAAACAGCTGACAACGTAGAGTATGAATATGCGGATTTATATACGTTATTTTAATGCTGCTCTATCTGTGAGTGCTAAAATAACATTCCAAACAAATTCTGCTTTTGACCATATGTCCACTTAATTCTCAAAATCAGTTTCATGGCCAATCACAACCTAGTGCCAAAATATCAGCTATTTTTTCAAGCCCAATTTTGTCATCTTCATCAAATGCTGATTTTCCCAAGCTGTCAATGTCAATAACCGCAAGTATTCGCTGCATAAAGAAGCAAATATAATTAATAACCGTTCTTTCCACATCACGTAATGTTTTAGTTTATCATATTGTATGCATGGAAAGCGTGCAAAGCCTGTCCATATTATCCAGTTTACCGCAGTTTCCGGCTGAATCACAGGGACAACAATTTCTGAATTCGTTTCTGAATCACATGCTATATGTCCTGGAAACTTGTTGACATCAGCCACTATTTGGGTGCTTTTTTGTTGCATTGCAGCACCGCAAACTCCTTTTCCAATTTTAATTTTCGTACATGCTACCTGTAAAAGGAATTAAAAATACTGTTTGACATAATTCTATTTTTTAATGTAAACTGTGGATCTTTGATCTGTAATAAACCTTATTATAAACGTGTCAGTTCACGTATATAATATTTAGTATAATTTATTATTAAATGTTATTATCATATAATTATTCGATCTGTAAATACATGCACTATTGTATACGGTTCTTACTTTGCCTTGGAATGGCCCCAAGATAAGGACAGAGTCTTCATCTTCTGTTGCAATATAAAACCCTGCCCAGTTAACTTTCCTTTCCCGAAAAAGGGTCAACGAGTTCAAACCATGGTACAATAACGCAGAGACGTTGGCTAAGTTCGTTACCTGTATAAAATATACTACTGTACGTTACCGAAAAAAAGTGGAATCTTTTAAGTGATGTCCATAATTGAACGAGGAAAAAAACCAGTACATAATTCCTTTGTCCAGTTATGAGAGCATGGACTTGATCCAGCAATTCTTGGTAAAATATATTTTTAGGCACCTGAGACGAAAATTTGAAGTCAAACATGATTTCTGCAAAACTTGATGATTTGGTTTCATTCAAGCAGTTAGCTAGAATTCTGTATTGAGATACGTACTTATATACTATTAGTTACAATAACTACGCTTATCCTCATTTTGCATATGTCCAGGATTATTTTCTAGCGTTCATAGCAACCAATTGTAGATATATATTAGCATTATGCTGTGCATTAACTTCCATTGCATAAGTTAATGAAGAAGATGATTGGGTACATGGCGATTATTGTCTGGCATGTGTCACATTTCAACTTTCCATTTTGTTCTGTATGAAATGAAGCCATATAACTGGCCCGCCTTTGCATATATTTTGACCGCACCTTGCCTAAGCAACATGCTGATGCTGATTACTTAGCCCCTCTCTACAGACAGGCGATTCAGACGAACCACTTCTTGAGAGTTGGAATTTAATGAAGTAGAGATGCATGAACATCTCATATCTAATCTTGTACTAAACAGATTAGAAGAAAACAAATAGATGATTTACAATTAAAACAGCTGGATGACTCCGCATGGAAACGCCATCATCATTCAGGCATAGGCTATTTATTAGGATTAGTTAGGACTAGTTAACTATATTTTACAAAATTGGTGCAATTAATTAGCATAAGTAACAAAAAAATAATGATTATTTTGATGAAAAAGTTTTATGACAGCAACCGCAGTCATTCGTGGTTTTAGATCAGTGAATAGGTAATAATAAGCTTACAATTTTGATAGGGTCACCGAGGTTTTTTCGTATGAAATTATGTTCCATGCTATGTAAAGTTTTCACTGGACTCATCGCATTTTTTTTACTTTTTAAACCTGCAGGACAATTAAGTAATCTTATATATACAGTTATTCTCTCTCTCATATATGCTCGCGCAGTCATGCTCTTTGTGATTAGCAATAAAAAGCGATTCACCTCACCACCAACACTAACTGAGGTTTCATGTCGTGAAAGGAATCTTCTATAAATACTGTTTTCAGAATTTCCCCGAAATTTACATAAATTTTAAATAGGAGCATAATGCATAACGAATGTTTTTTCAAAAAGTGTATCTTGCGTTCTACCCATAGGATTTTCAAACTGTTTTCAATGCATAGTGCATGAATCTATATAGCTATAATACCCTAGTATACCCACCATGTGCACAAAAAGTTGTCGAATTCGATCCATAGGACCAGGATAATTTGAGAAACTGGCAAAAAAATATTAACTGCTTATAACTGCTTATAAACTTTTTCATCACCAAACTTTGATCCGAATAGGATCAAAATTTGAAAATATATACGTTGGTTGTTCTTTGTTAGTGGATAGAAACATTCCTAAACAGAAACCGTACATAATTACCTTCTCTGCTTTCATATTATTTGTGTACCCCAAAAATCTATGTGTTAAGCTTTTTTTAGGACACGACACAGTGCTTATTTTTGGCTTTTGCTTTTTATAATTCCATGCAACGATGCAACAATCCATTACAACTCTGCAGGCAGAGCTATACCCAAATGATTTACAATCTCTTTTCTCTAGAGTCACAATCTCGCATCGTCGCATCCCATAATCCATAAACAATAAAACAGTTTTTTTCTGCTGCCCGTGTCTTTTAGTTTTAACTATCTCAGTTTTTTTATTTGAGAAGGAAGTAAGCAACATGAATCTCGAATTTACGATAACTTTATAGTACCCTCAAGGGGGCTCACGCGGGCACATTTCCTCACCAAAGCGGATATAAACAAACGTGCTTGACCGACGTGCATTATACTTTGTGAGCTTTGAGTAGCTAAGATATGTGCGCTGCTACCAAATTGGTAGCAAGACGGAACTTCTTGATTTTGCCCTACTCCCATTGACCTTATTATCTCCAAAAAGGGATCACTGAACACATCAGCAAAATAAAGTGATAATTCTTATTTTATTGGACTGGCTTGGCTATAATTTGTATCATCACTACGATTGAATTCCGTTCGGAGAACTACGACATGGGAAACTTGCGAAAACTGTGTTCTATTCTTTATATATCAAATGCAAAATATTATGATTTTCATTTTTTTTATGATACGTATGTGTTTAGAAACTGGAATCCCACAAAGCATACTTTAGCGTTATTTCTTTAAGTTTTTCACTGTTTATCTGCAGCTAATGTGTGCGTGATCTAGACAGAGAAAACAAATAAAGAAAATTTTTTTGCTACTGTACGGTTATCCGACATTGGTTGTTTCGTTGTCAACAAACTGTAAACAAATAATTTTTTCAAATATTTTTTTTAAAGACTCAGAAAATGGGAAATCAATAATCAATTTATTGTTACCACAACATTTTACAGATTTAGTGACTCAGATTGCATAAATCGGCCATTTATCGGGGATAGCCGAATAACATGGGGCAACTTCTTTTTAGTTTGAAATGAACAGTTAGCCGTTCTTTAGCAGTTTGCGCGTCGGCTAATAAACTGTCGATCGTATACTACTTTTCATATGGTATTTATAGGTAGAGACGGAACATCTCTGAAGCGTGAAGCACAAAGATATAATCACATCAGCGCTCTCAGCTTTTAGACGTGTGTGTCGTTTAAAAACTTACGACGGCAACGTTTGGGTTTTTTACTACCGACAGTGACTACGTCGCCGTCAAAGTCGACGCATGGATAATGGTGTAAAATCGGTCATTTGGGTAAAAATTGCCTTAAGTTTTAAACTTTATAAAAAAAATACATTGTATTTTAAAAAACTTAGTGGAAACAATGCAAAATTTTTAGATTTTTTATCAAATAGTCGACTTGCGTCGATGTTTTGAGATTTTTTGGACGGCGACTCCGTGGTTACTTACGAAAAAGAATCCGCGTTGACAGCCGCGTGATTTGACGGCGCACACCTCTATTTCAGCTCATCAGCAGTGTCTATCGTCCTTTTCTTCTTGGGATTGGAAAACATATAAACATTTTATTTACCACGATAAACTATCAACTAAAAAGGAAGTTAAACCATCTGCTAAGATTGTAGTTAGTGACCCATCACAGTTAAAGGTAAAAAAGTGAGTGTTTACTGTATATTATCTAATGTATCCAACTGATTATGTTTTATTGCCATTCACAATGATCAATAAATAAACAGCGAGGCAATATTGCTTTATTGCTTATTAGCAGGATATTTAAACCCTACTGAATACTGTTACTGACTGTATTGTTTTTGCAAACCTGTTGTAGGGTGATACAGTGCCAACAATATCAAAGAATGAAATAAAACAATTGACGTGGCGTGGACTACTGTCTTCTCCGGATGGTAGGTGAGACTAAATTTTTTATTGTTTCGATTGTAATCGAAACAAGTACATGATTGGTAATGATGATGAATATAATTATGATGATATGACTGTGCCAATGTCAGCTATGAATTATTTAGCGAAGCTTCGTTCCGCTTTAGAATTGGATATTATCTTAGATACTGTGACGTACGATATCTTACAAGTCAATTACTATTAAGAAAGATGATAAATATTTTGAGGAGTTGAAAATTGAATAGTCACCAGAACACAAAGACAATAAATGGTGCAATTAATCTTTCGTTGATACTAGTCAAGGAAATAGCTTGGATACGGCCCGGCTAGTCATGATTAACGGTCATTGTAAATCGCTCTGTTCGACAATCATATTGTTTGTTAAACGCAGCAGCAAAGTTTTCAAATGTATACTTGATTAATTATCTGCACTAAATAAAACTACATGCCACTGAGAGACAATACTAATGCCAATGAGGATATTTATGTTCGGCTCTCATCGGGCAACTTCTTATTTAATCCTTTTGATGTGTGGAAAATGGTTTAGGGAGGGTAGTTTAAATCAGGCTCACTGAAGTTGTATTGTTTCGCAAAGCGACAACCACTTTCACGCTTTCTAGTATCAAAAATTTATGATATACTAACCATAGCTTTTAAATTTTGGAATTAACATTATTTGTCTTACTTTTCAGTTTGAAACTTGGAACCTTCTCGCTTGTTACCCGGTTTTTGAAGCTTTGTATCGAAAGCACTTTTATCATCTTTCCTGAAAAGGTGGCGAACAAATCTAAAATGGAAGGGCCTATTTCTAAATTCATGCATGTGCAGAATCCGGGTAAAGAATATTTCTGATTGTTTAACTGTCAATTTTCAAGAGAACCTGACAAAAATAATTAATCATCGACTTCGCATATTGTTCATGCGGCGACTTTTTATTATTAGATAACTACTGGCATCAATCTCCAACAACGTCAGCCTTTAAAAGTCCTGATTTAATAGAGTTGAATTCTGACTCTGAAAGAAATCCCAAACCTGGTAAACCTGATGTTTTAATTTCTAGTCTCGGTGCTATATTCATTCTGGCAGTTTGACCGATTTATTTATTTTACTATCCAATTTGTAGTGGAACCTCTGAATTACTCTTCGAGCCAAGAGGAAGTGGAGACTGAAGATGATTGCTGTGATAACGGCACTGGGGCTCATGTAAAGGATTCCAAAACTGGAGTCTACGACGTTAATAACGATGAAGAAAGTTGTCACCTCTTGCAACCAGAAGACGATTCCGAAAACTCGGGTGCGTGTTGTTGAATAGATCATTCATCGCAATAGTTTAGTGTATTTTTACACTTTTTGCAGTAGCAAAACTAACCAAACTAATTCTAATGTTTCGCGCAGATTCCGACCGTGCCCGCAATTCTTGTAATTCGTCTTTGTCACGTAGTAGCTCTTCCGCTGATCCTACAGTGTCAGATGCTGATGGAGCTGATGGGCGGGTGAGCTCACGTGTCCGGCAAGGCTCTGTTGACAATTACTGGGATATGACTCCTGAGCAAGAAAAGTATTACACCGAGCAATTTCTCATTCTCCAGCCAGATATAAATGGAATGGTAAGAACTCCTGCCAACTGTTCTCAAATCAAATTATTATAGTTATAATGTGTTTGGTCTGATAACGAAGCTATTTGTTATATTCTTATTTAGGTTAATGGGCACGCGGCAAAAGTATTCTTTGAAAAAAGCAGACTGCCACACTTGGAATTGCGAGAAATTTGGCAACTAGCCGATATAACTAGAGACGGATGTTTGGACATAAATGAGTTCAAAATGGCTATGCACCTAGTGGTTTTAAGAAGGCATGGTCTGCCCATCCCTTCCCACTTTTTTAATAGACCCCACGAAGTATTGACAGGAAAGACCTCTGCTAATGGCTTTAGTATTAATGGCAACAAAGTCCAATCGGCTGAAACGCCACTCCGTGCTAGTGTCCCTGTTCCTGTTCCGAGGTCCATTCCTTCGCCTGAGAAAATTGTACCGAAACCAGTCACAAATAGTGGGAAAGGTAGAAAATCATAATCCAGTGCGTGGAAGAGCTAGGCTAGAAAATTTTGAAATTTTCACGATATGTTTCTTTATATTTTCTTTTATTTTTAGGTGACACTGTGTCTAACCTACAGAAATCATTCAAACCGGAAGGTATGGATTGTTATATTTTGCTCAGTTTTGTTTCCTCAACTGTTGATTTGATAAGAAATCCTTCATTTGTTGCAACCATAGTTAATAGTAGCTTCATGTGAATAATTTTGTTTATAGCCTTGCATTTAATCAATATTTTTTACAAACAGCGGAGTGGACCACATTCGATAATGAGCCCGTCAACTTTTCTTCGACGTGTGATACCAGTGGCTTGGTGGCTCCTGTGCCTGTTAGATTATCGACACCTGAAGATAAATTGTATGCTAATCCCAGTGGCTCTAACTCAATTGCTAATAAGACCCATCATTTGCAATTGAAAGCAATACAGCGTCCCAAGCTGTCTGGTCAGCACCCTAAAGTCACATCGGGAACAATTGCTCCTCCACCTGTTCGTAGTTCACTTCTTCTATATTGCAATTTAACATACCTATACGCAATTATGTACGTACAACATTAATGTATTATTTTGTATTTTTTTGCATATTTAGCCACCACGGAGGAAAACTCATGTGCGTAGTTCTTCTTTGGATCTAAACAAACTGAGTAAGAAAATTTGCTGCTACCTAACACTTACATTGCATGATGCTTCCATAACAAACCTAATCTGTAAATATCGTGCTCTAGCAACTTCGACAGGGGCTCAATACCAGTATCAACCGCGGTCTTCTAAAGGCATGATTGCTAGTGGAGCAGAAATGCCAGCACGCAGTTTTTTGTCTCCTTCGCATCAAGGGGGTGCTTTCTCTGTGTACCGGAAGCCCCAAGCTCCGTCAACTGCAACTATTCACGAGCCAACCAGCATGACTGCATATTCAAATATGGGTCAAGTGCCAGGGATCGACCCCCTTCGAGAGGAGATTGGCAATTTGCGTCAGGAAAACAGAGCTCTGTCAACCGCTTCATCTTTTCTGTTAGAGCAGTTGTCGGAACTACAAACCGGGAACCGGGTGTTGAGTTATAAAATCCGTAAGCTAAATAATTCTGTGGAACCGTCGTCTTAGCTATTGTACGGGCATTTTTAGTGTGAATGTGATTTAACTGCAAGCAGACACACGTTTTTCATCAACCATGAATGAACTACTACATCGTCACTATTAAGTTATGTAAGTTAGAATTCCAAGTATTTCGACCGATTTTGAAATTATTTCGGGCACTGGTTTTGAGTACGTTCATATTTTTTAGTTCTTATTCTATGTGTTTTCAATGGGGGATGTCTGCTAGTATATCGAAAACCACTGGAGATTTGTTTGTACGTATTTATTATACATCTTTAGCTTTAGTTCCCGTATTTCACGTAATTCAAAAATATTTCAGTGTTTTGCATTGCTGCTTAATATTGGTAATTGCATTAGTTGAGTTCAAAATCAAGTTGTGTTTACTAATTCGGTCTAAATACCAAAAAGGGAACTAGGTATGTATAAAGGTATCGTCTTGAAAGAACAGATAGTAGTTTACATTGTTTTTATGGTTTTGTACTTACACCCCACACCTTTAAATTCATATGAATCGTCAATGTCTGCTTGTTGGCATGCAATTCTCAGGTTGTTGTTAGTTTCATGGTAGCTACCTACGTAATTTATTGGATTCTCAAAGTCGATAGATCTTGTCTAAATATATATAGTCCTATTTGATATCGATACAATCCAATATCTAAACATTGTAGCATAATTCTAAAGAATGTTGGTCAGGATTTTAGGAATTTGTACCTGCAAATCGTTGTGTATTGTCTGTTGGAGTGTGGTAGATTGTTAATATCAACTCAGCATTCCGGCCGCAATTTATGTGTTAGTTGAAAGTTGTATCACTGCCCAAATATGAAAAAGTGTGAATTTCTATACCTATACAAAAGTTAACCTATGTACTACTGTAGTTAGTGGAGACCTTTCAGTGTCAGAAACAATTAGTTATTTTGCATACAGTTAGTGGCCACTGTGAATGGAAAACTATTAGGCTCTCAATTGCCGAAAAAGTACGCTTGCTTTGAGTTACTACAACGATAGTAAATGTCGTGATCTTTTTTCTATGCATACACGTTATAAATCTCGTCTGCAACTGCACACACTACTACAGAGTTAAAGATACAGTTAACTATTCAGTATACAGCTGATCGAATTCGATAGCTTATTTTCAAGTCTGATACTTTCTTATTTCAAATTTTCTACACTGCAATCGTATAGTAATTCGCACTTCAAAATACGGAGACTAGTAGTTTATGTATATCAATTATACACACTAATTTAGATTTTCTAATTCGAGTAATAAATGAGACATTGAATGCATTCCATTTTTCACGAATCGATTATAATCTTTGGCCGCGGTATCTTTAGCCCATTCGGCTAAATATACATTACAAAATGAAGTCATGAATTTAAAATGACCCAGGTGTATGCGCGGATTAATTATGTTATTAATTATTATTATTGTCTATGTGTATCATTGGATCTGTAGGAAACCAAGTAAATATCATCAACTGAATTATATCATCCACTATAATGACTATCTCATTTGTTACACAGTATCTCTATATTTTAGTTTTTGGAGTCTACTGGCCCTGACGGGTGCTTGGAGGAGTCAAATCTTGCAAAATGTTAATAGTTAAATTAATTTTGTGCGGCTTTGTAATGTACTCTAGACAAAAGAGTTGTGCATCCTTGTATAGCTTCTCTCGTTTTTATTCGACGCATATGTAATACAATCTAAGTCACTCGAATCGTCAATCTTAAGTTTATGTTGATATAGGTTGGTGGAAAAGTAGCTATATGGCATCAAAAGATAATTCCAGTTCAGTTAGCTTCTCAATTTCATTGTACCAGTAATTTGAACATTTAAAAAATACATTCTTGAATTGGCAGTAGCTGGTTAGTTTACCCAACTGACCATTCACTCCTTTTGTATTTGATGTGGCATCTTAATTAACTGTCATTCAAATCTCAGTAATATGTGTAAATTGCCTGTACACACTATATGTTGTAAATGCTGTGTAGTCCATAGTGCACTTGCTGTGCTCAAGTTCAGCTTGTTTGATTTCTGTTGTTCACAGAAAGACCACAAATTCTCTACATTGTTTTCTCATTATAATTATAAACCCGGCTAAACGGTCTCCCGAACTCATCATGACTAGCCTAGCATTCAAAATGTCTGTACATTATTTTAAGCAACTCATTTTACTGTTTACAGTCATTATTTATCCAGTCTTATTCCATGTGTTTCTTGTTTTTGCAAGCTAGCAAGACTTGTTAGCTTGCCAGTGTTTTGTGTGTTATGACAGGAAGGAATCAATTGTTTTAGATTTTATAAAGGAAATAAAAAATGCGAAATCGCTCTCGAATTTTCATATCTAGTTGACTAATTCAGTTTATTTGATATTCAACAATATTGTGTCTCGTTTTTGTTCATCTTGGAAAGAATCTTCACTTGCCCCAGGATGAATATAAGGAAGGATACCAGGAGGAAAACTATAACTTACAAAGCTACTATAATCTGGATCCCATTCATTCATATAACCTTGCTAACTTTGAGTTTGGTTGGTTTGGTGTACAAATCAGTTTAATCCGTTTCCCGTACAGCAAATTAGGCCATGCACTGTTAAAAAGGCCTTTGCCCTGTGAAAAAGTGAGAGTACAATACTAGCACTAACTATAACACTATAACTATAGCACTTTTAATGCGTCCAAGTCACACACCGTCCATTATTTGTCGCCGGCCACAATGGAATTGCTTTTTAAACTACTGATTCAAGACACACATTACGCTCTAGTATATGTAAACTGCATTTTGTAAGGGGAGAGTTAAAGTTGGGAAAAGGTTCCGTCGTCTTCCTCAGGAATAAAGAAGAAACCACAAAAAAAATTCCCATAATAACAATGGAGCACTCTGACCTCTCATTTTTTTCATGGGACCGAAAGGACCCATTCCATGATCGACATACACCATAGTCTCAAGTCGCATAGTAGTAAAAACCCATTGAAATAATAAGTCTACCTCGTAACTTACTAACTAACTAAACTATCATCAGTCAGTGAGTTCATACATGATAATTTTGTGTCTCTCCACACAATATTATTCATCCCATGGTCCCATTTAGTCCCTCTAAATAAGGTGCATAGTAATCATCAAAAATGGCTATAAAATACAACAACCTTTTATTTATGCCTAGTCAAATGGTCCACTAAAGTATACACCATCCTTCAGTCACAATAACCATCATTCATATACATCATTATACTAATGTGTGTCTTCTTCTTTTCTCACTGTGTGACTTTTAGACTCTCCGTCGTATATGAAGTTTCCAACTGGACTGATTTTTTTCCCTTCCTTTTTTAATGATGAGAGAGACGACTGCGATAGACAGTCAATAATTCAGTTGGTATTTAAATGCGATTTAGTCTGTGCAAGTTAAAATCTTGCCCTATGAATCCGCTGGTGACTTGACCTAACCTTACCATTTTGTGACGTTTGTCTACTAACTATTGTACCTGCTGAGCAGACTACCGACCGGGGCCTCATTAAGAACCTACACTGTACGCGTTGCATAAGAGCACCAGTTGTCCTCGCTTACCTGAAGTCCTATGTTATAGTTTTCAACTGCAATTGTCTCCCTCATTTACGTTTTACATCCCATCATTTTGTACACATAATCATTTAACCCATGCTTTTTTATGTGTGTAAATATGCCCTGACATTTTGTATTCAGACTAATAATCTTAGTCCTCAATGTGTTCATAAGCAAGTTTTTTGAAAATGGACACAAAATCTTCCTAATTTCCTCTAGTATATGCCCCCAAAATATTGTGATCCGATGCGGCCGATGAGTTTCATAATAACGAAAGTCTTGAAAACAAATGTAACTTGGAGTTAAATGGGGGGGACAAAGTATGAGGGTATGAAGACTTTCAAAGCATTTGCAGGAAAATTGCTCACGAACACATTGCGGACATACATTGTAAGCTCTAGTTAAGTATCCGAGTCTGTCAAGATATTTTTCGATTAATTCAGCAATTTAAAACGATACAGTGAAATAGCTGGTTATAAGTGTTTTAATTACTTATTATTTAGTGAGTAATCTAGGGATGGACTGTTTTGGATTTTGTGATCAGTTGTTTGTTCGGCAAACAGGATCATAAAACGTACAATATATTCGTCATTCAAATGAAGTAAATCACAAACAAACGTTTTGTTGGTAACTTTGAAGCCTTCATGTTGAACTGTTTACATTTTGGTTAGACAATAGGGGAAATTATATAGTTAGCCTATGAGATGAGAGCCAAGAAAAGGAACGGAAGAGAACGAAAGAAAAAGAAGGCTCATAAATGCATGCACATAATTTACTGTGTGGAGAAGATAATACATGTAATCGTTTTACAAGGTTATATCTACTAATTCAGTCAGTTGCGGCATCTGATAAAGTGAGCGGGGCATTATTATCTGGATTACCTGCCTGCCTGGAATGTTATACACACAAGGTCTAACTAAGTGTTAGGTTGCATGTTCCAAATGACAGTCGATGATGTTGATACAAGGAGTGAGTAATGGGATTCTTCCATGTATTTATCTTAATCTAATCTTTTATATCCAAATGCCCTTTACAATCCTGCACGACAATGTGTACAAAAGGAATACTAAGAATCGTTCACAATTCACATGTAGAATATAATGCAATATGTTGGTAACAAAAAAAAGGAGCCCTAGCAGTATAGTATTATGTAATAATCCGAGTTTTATGGATCCAAGATTATATGCACGCACTTGAAACCACACAACAAAGTGTCATATATGTACTAACTTGCAGGTACTAATGATGGAATTAGTAAATGATTGCCATAAAATGCATTACTATACATTGAACACAACTATAAACTATATGGAATGTCCGTACATGCACTGCCTATTACTAGCCTTCACTCTTCCTTCTCCCTTATCATACGGAATGGACATTAGAAAGACTTGAAAGTTGGAAACCTTTTTGTACGTAATCTTATAAATCAGAGATGCCAGCGATAGTAAAAGCATGCGGTTTGAGCACAATGAAATATTGAGTAGACGATCAAGTGAGAAAAGTAACTTTCTCTTTCCCTCCTCCCGTTTTGGTGAATTTTTGAAAATACTTTGGCTAAATGGGCTGAGTGAGCGGGCAGAGTAGGAGAACCCAAAAGGAAATCAAAGAGTGACGAGCTGGAATTGACAAAAGAAATGGAGAAAAGATGTTCATAATGGATGAGCATTCTCTGCAAAGTGAAATGCTTTCCTTTTCCTACCATTTGACCTAAGCTGGGATATAAATGGAGCCACCTCTCCACGGAATTTACACTCATTAATCTTTTATAAGGCGAAAAACGAAATTGGCCCCCTTTTTCATCAATTTATCGTCCGATTCTCGTGAATCTCATCTCTGTACACTCTCTACACTTACATACCAACATACAACATTCTGTGCTCCTTCCTATATTCACCTACTGCATCACAATACAATCAAGTGTGTTCGGAAGATGAAATCCAACTCTCCCTGCATGCAACTACATATATGTATAATACCATGCTTGAGAATATGGCCACGTCTCTTTTGTTGGAACACAAAGCCAATCTGAAAACATCACTACATTTTACGGATGCCATCATGCCACATGCTAATAAACTATACATAACTTGGATCCTAAAAAATAGTCTCACTATGGCTGTACTCGGGCAGAATAAAAAGTTGTCTGTCACTTTCCCATCTCTCTTACTTGGCCAAGTCTGTGACTGACTGGATCCTCGTTTTGTCAAGTCTTGGCCAAAATTTACTCACTGCCTGTCACGAACTTCTTTCCTGCACAACAAAATCATTCCAATTCCACTGCATATAATATATCTTTTATGCAATCCCATAATAAACCAACTGTATATAACTAACTAACTACTCACACTTTCCGCAGTTTCTACGCATTCCTATTTTCAGAGTAAGCAAATCGGTTTGTTTGTGGCTTCTCCGTCAATCATTTGATTCATCTCTTTGCATAATTTTTTTTATAAATTCTTAGTTAGTTACTTTTTTTAACAAAAGATACACCACCTTCCCTATTTGCAATGAAATATGATGGTCGATCAAGCAGCAAAGAGCATAGAGAGAATATTAGATGAAGGAGAATAAGCAGATTGAGTTGATTATGAATGGGAGCAGTTTGAGATTAGGATCTATCGATCTCTGCCCGTGACTGGTGGAGAGTATTCACTCAATCAGACAGTCTTTGTTGGAGAGATGACTGGAACACTGACTAAACAGGGAAGGGAGAGATAATGAAGACGTAATAAAATTTGTCTAATTGAATTAAAAAGCAATTGGGTAGGATGAAGAATCACTTGTTTGTGTGTGTATGTGTGTGTGTGCACGAGCTATACCCATGCCCATGCAGTAAGTCAGTTGGTTAGTGCCGCGGACTGAATGGGCCATCTATGCATTGCATACGTACAGCTATTGCAAATACCTAACCTCAGGCACCGTAAAAACTGCTGTAAATATTAGCAAAATCACAATGTACAGTTAGTCAGTGAGCATGGAATCTAATAAAAAGAAATAAATTACTAGTTCGTTTTAAACTAACTAACTAACTATATAAGTGCTATATGGAGTAATGAATGGGAGAGGGATTGTTCGGTTATTTGGATGATGTACGTACAATCCACTCAGTCAGCGAGTGAGTGACTGAGGCAGCCAGATGAAAATCAAATGACAAACTCTATTGGGAGTTCATTTCTCACAGATATAGCGTTACAATAGGATCCGAGCACACACACACACACTCCCTGTGTGTTCCATAAAAGGACTGCGTGAATACATTAATTTATTATCATTGCTGTGACTATTATCGTCATGGGTTATCTCTTTGGATAGACCAGCTGATTGGAACATGCTTTGCCCAAAATATATTGTCACCCTTGAAATGCCAAGTATAAGTAGTTAGTTAGTTAGTGAGTAAAGTAGCCCAAACTTTTATGCCAGCCTCACTAAATGATTAGTTTGTTAGTTAGTTACTCACACTTGAGACTGGTGAGACCGTTAAATTTGTATTTTTGGTTTTTTTAATACTCTTTATTCCTTTTGTTATGCATACATGGGCTCTAGATGCGTGCATCATACATTTTCGCCAACGTCATTTTAGTTAGTAGATGTCGACGAGATTTTCCAGTTTTTGAAAACTGACTGAATAAAAGTCGAAATTTTTGGATATCCAATAAATACTTTACATACGGAATACAGATCTTGATGGAAAGTACATAAGAACTGAACCAGCAACTAATCACTTGAATTTATCTAGTCATTGAATCATTATGCGTACACACAGGACATTAGGGTACTTGATTTTTGAAGCAATAGTAGTACAGTAGCCCATTATTATCTAGTTTGCTAAATACTTCCATTGCTTATATAGTTACTTTTATTTACTTAAAGCTGCTGTACTAGCTTGATTAACTTGTAATAATAATGTCCCTTTTCACTTGATTGTCTCCAGTGGTCCTGGTGCAACCAATGGAATACATCCCCTTACTATCGTATAGATATACTACTACTACTGTGCACTTGACCATTTACAGTGTACGCGAGCTAGTGAATTATGTAGGGCCACCATTGGGGTCCCTTGGCCTTATGTTCAATCCTCAAAGCTGTCATTGAGTCTTGTTTCTCATCACAACAATTTAATTCTTTTTCCATGTACTATTAGCTACATAACGTGGACGTGTGTCCAAGTACCCTAAGTCAGTCAGTCGGTTCTTTTAAACTGATGAAAATCGTATTGGCATGAGTGAGTGAGCTAGCTACTTCTATTGCCAGCAATTCGGAAGACACAAGGATGAGTGAGAAAAGTTATTACAGCGAATAATAATAAGAACAACCTGCTTCAAATAGGTCCCATGAATATTGAATTCAATAGAGGAGCATGTCCCCAAAGCAAAGGGGCGTTGACATGGCTTTCACTCGTCAAAACATATTTATCTTTTTGACGTTGATATGATGGAGCTGTGTGAGTCTTTTGGGTTTTAACAGAGCATTCATCCATGCATTACTCTGTACTCAAGGGACAATAAATGTTATTCACACAATTTGCAGCCAGTGTTTTTTTACAGAGGCAATCATAAGTGTGTTGTTACTATTATATGAGGGCATGTATGGGGTCGTGTGAAACGAAGAATGAATTTTTAGCATTATTGTTAGTTAGTTAGTTAGTGAGGGCATGAGAACTTTTATGGATGGAAAATATTATCTACTATATAGTGCATAATCAAATGACAATGACACGCATATGTACACATGTTGTGCACATTTAGCTGGTGCACTAAAAGAACGGCACTCTTGTCATTATTTATGCTACTTTGTGCTAAAAGTTAGAAACTTGTTTGGAAATCCGTCACGGCTTGAGTGTTCATTTTATATTATTGTCATCAGTACTTTTAGAATTAAAGTACGCAGTTAACCGATTCAGATGATGATATTATTACAATGGGAAGGAAGAAATAATTATGGAGAGGATTGTGTGGAGGTAATGCATGGATTATGAAGCTTGGGGCTCGAGTTCAAATCTGATGAGTTTAATTTTATAGTGGAATCATAATCTTTACACGCAGGGAAACAAAGCTTTTAAAATATATGAAGTATCACATCCATAGAACTTCTAAAAATGTGTGTTTTGTAGTCCACTGAGTCATTAGGAAGTCGAGCATACTAATTTTGCAAATTTTAAGTAAACGATTAGCAGTTGATAGATAAGTCGTCGGCGAGGGGATTCTATTAAATAGAACTATTAAAATTTATAAAAGTTTGGAAAGAACTGTAGCAAAGCAATAGCAGAAAATATTGGGTAGGATGACTCAATCTGAAGAGCCTGCATGGTTTCTAGATGCATACGGGTGGGCATAATAGTATCGTAGGGTAGGTAAGTTAAACGATGGGTTGAATTATTAATCACCCAGTAAATGTCTGTTTTTGGTGTTCTGTGAGTTCTGTCTTTTTAATCTCATTATTTCCCCTTCAATTCTCCATAGATCTTGATCAAGTCATCGATTTCTCACTGAATTCACCATCCCATCATTAAAAGCTCTTTTCCAGCACGCTTGGTTAAACCAACACACTTGTTTTTTAAAATAATAGTTCCATATACACACTGTGTAGAGACTGACAAAGGCGACCCAATTGCCTGAGCACTTACACAGATTAAAAGGGACGTTCGAGTTTTTCAATAAACTTACTGTTGCATGCAAAACTTCAAATCCACAACCTCTTTGTCTATGTAGGCAATGTTTGATGGGATAAACATGTTGGGTGCTCCAATTTTACTCCCGTCTAGCCGTAATCCAATTATAGGTTGTTGTATGTCAGCGTACATGAGATGCTCCGAAAGCATTACGCAAAGAGGATATCAGAATTCTCATTTATAGCTGTAGTTATGGTTAGCTGTAGAGTGAAATCTTAATGTGAATAGAAAAATTTTCACTTTCTTTCACTTGACTACAGCTCAAATAGGCATAGACGTTTTAAAAGTCCACAGTATTTTGTTATTACACATTATAATAATAACATACTATCTCAATTCATATTAAAATTAGTTATTTATTTATGTGTCAGTGTCAAAAGCCTAATCAACAAACCAACAAATAATCAATTGATATAAGTAACTTTTATTACGTGCACATAAACGATGCAAAATTTATCCACTCCACATAGACATTTTAAAACAGACACATCAAATGAGTTTATATACAGAGTGATGGCAATATTTGCAGAAATGAAAAGAGCAGAGAGAGCAATATAAATGTCGGAACAGAAATTTAATTTTCTACTTCATACAATACCTTAAACTTCACAATAATGTACGTCATAGTTTAACGCCAATGTTCATAGTAGTCATTTGTTCTACTATAATGATCAATAGAATAGAGTAACCACATTTAGAGAAATCCCTATCCATAAATACCTAGACTCCTCCACTAACTAAAATTTAAAGTTTAACTTTGACGCCACTGTTATCAAATGTCAGTAAAATGAGAAAATGAAAAATTGCTTAATAGACATTTGATGGCTGAGTCGAAGTATCAATGTTCAAAGATTTGTTATGCTGCGTAACTAGTGCTAGTTTATCAACAAAAACTATTTAAAAATTTTGTATATTAAGTAAACCTGGAAGATATAATTTCTGGAGTTACGGACAGCACTGAAGTGAAATACAAAGCTCACTTACAGATGATGTATTGCCCGCGCTTTAAACTAGTAGTCATCTAGTGCACATTATGAGAATAAACGGTAACCTTGTTTGTAAAAAGTCTTTCCCATTATTCCTGGCAGACACAATGTAGTTAGTTAGCTAGACTATGGTGGATGTTAGATATTAAAGGGATGAAGACTTTCCTCTAGTTCTCACTCACGGGCTTCCTTATATGAACGTCGTCAGGCAATCAATCATCCCCACAGACTTTCCCCCAACACTCATCCTTCTCAGGAGCACGGTCCAAACCCAGATGTCAGCATTATGTCTGCGGTTCCTGTACAATGTTTCACTAATAACACATCTCGTTTCCACCATTTCAACATCCTCAGTCACTCTGTCTGCGTACAATTTGTATCTCATTTCGTCCACGAATTAAATTTTACTTACTATAACTATAACTATAAAAGACAATAAAAGGCTGACTATTATATTGATCTGCATGTGTTCCTTAATTTTTTTGATTTGTTCATTTGTAAGGCAAGAACTAATGTTGGAGTTGAACAATGACGAAGTGATGAATGACTTTTTTTTTGCATTGTTAACTGTAGATTTCTCACAGGTGATCAACCAACAAAAACAAGTGTATTTTAATCTTAATTCTATGCAATAAACAATAAAGCTTTCTCTGATGATAAAATTGCGTTCGTTTGCTTGTAATGTTGGATTGCGCATGTGCGGGAAAAGGACGCTTCTTTTTTAGTAACATTGTTTGACTTGTCTTACTGCGCATGTGCACCTCTCTGTTTCTGTGAATATTGAGGATCATAATAATATATAAGAGATATGATAATTCTTATGGATACAAGATTACAATTTTGTAGAAAACCAACTTAAGGTGACTGGTACACTACGATTTGCACAAAAAAAAAATCAATCTTGGAAAAAAAGGATTGCAACTAAAATATTTGGCATTGGCAGTAAGAAAAAGGAACTGAAAATCAAACCAACCTCACAACTGGTGCTCATCAAAAAGAGGAGAATCTAGAGCCCTGATCTCATAACAAATTGATTTTTACCGCTTGATAGAATAATGAAACATGCCAATTCAATCAGCAATTACTATCCTTATCAATCTGTATGTGAAGCTAATGAAGTAAAACACTTAGGGCAGATTGGGTTGGTGGGACTGGCATAAAAAATGCACAACTAACTTGTATAGAACAATCTTATTCTACTGTAGTGCTAAAGGGAATCCCATTATTGGAACCATCATTATCCTACTACAGTGCTAATATTATAACAGCTCAAATAAGTGATGTTAGTTTTAGTGTCTAGCAACTCCACTGGTGAGCAAACTCAAATTGAAGTCCGTTTCTTGTTTGTACGATTACAGTTCTTTCTTGCTAACTTACTTAACTTTATCCACTAAAATGTGAACAGCTTGATAAAACAAAAGGCTCTAGAGATCACATTAGATTGCTATAGAGGAAAAGATTTGGGTTTTCTAGCTCGTCTAACTATTACTTTTTTCTTGCACAGTCAGCCAGAAATACAAGTTTATAGTGTAACTGACTGACTGAGCGAGCGAGCAGGATGATTCCATTGTGGATCGTTTCCACTGGACGTGAGAAGGGAAACAAAATTGTTTTAGTTGAGTTGAGTGTCAGTCTTTCTACAGATTGAAGTGATTCCTCCTACTCCAATCAGACAACAAAAAGTTACCTGATTGAGCATTCTATCTCCCAGGGCAAACTTTTAGGGTGAATCAGTAAATAAAAAATGAATACAGAGTTGATAAATAGAAGCAATTGAGGCTAGAAACGTAGACACATGATGTGAGTAAACCTCCATCTTTTAAGACTACTACTACTTTTAGGATGTTTCCAATTCTTGGAATACAATAGGTTTTTCTTATACCGTTTTATTTGATTTCGCTGTGAGTAGGCAGCTGATTTTTTTGCTTTATATAACAATTGGCAATAGTTTATAAAATATCGTTTTTGAAATTTTATCCCTGTTAGATGACAACATGCAATATAATATGTAAAATTCTACAATAATTGTTTTTGAAAATAGTTTAAAAAACTTCAAATTCATCATTCCGTCATCATTAGCATTCCGTCGATTGGTTTGGTTTTTTAATTTCACTGGATAGCTCCCAGAGCCAGTAATTCAATATGATTTTTATTTGACCATCATCATATTTCCTTATAAACATGCAAAAGAAAACATATTTCAGCTGAAGCATACGTTCAAAATATAGTATATTCCAAAAAAGTAAAGCACAGAGGATCAATTTTGCGATTTTACGGTGACAACTAGTTTATAAATTACAGGGCTTTACTATACACAAGTGGCAAATGGCATTGGAACGTTGTAAGCAATCAAACCTTGAAGTTGAACCAAAGTGGATGAATGGCCGCCATAGCATACATTATTTCTCCACATTGCACATTTTTTCTCGTCTTCTTCTCCTATGCTTTGGGCATAGAATCGAAATTCCTTTGTGACCAAGCGATAAAGTCCAATTTGGAAGTTTTTATTGTTATGTAGGCTACAGTCATTGGAAAATAATGGGTCCCGAGTGAAATCCTAGTGAATTAGTGAAACCAATGAAAAATTGTAGATGACTGACCCTCACTGGCTAACTTAATACCTCCAGTAGTGGTGTGGCGAATCTTTCATTCACCTTTAATAATGCATGCATAGCTAGTTAGTTAGTCAGTCAGTCATTACAAAGAGTGAAAATCATTTACTCTTCCATACGGTCCGTAGTGAACCCAAAAAAGTTCCGAGGGAACATATTAAATGCGTAGAGTCCAGCTTTGAAGAATACCATCACATTTTTAGCAGCTTAAACATGACATGACATATTTATATTATGTAGCATGACCCATTATAGTAGACGTTCCATAATGTTCAAGAAATGAGCGGTTATTAAATGTTGGACAATGTCGTGTACCAGCAGGATGTAATATACAATATAGTCGGCAATAATATGTACTGATTGTACACTATAGTTAGTCAGTTAGTTAGTGCACGTAAAAAGAATCTTTTTTCCTTCACAACAACTCGTTTCACTAAACTGTGTGTTTCTAGTATATAAAACGGTTGTTACATTTTGTATTATGCATTCTGGATGTTGGAGTAATACAGTGGAGCCAACCAAGATACGAGCTCCAGCCCAAATTTCCGGTAGCCATTCTTTTTGGCTTTCTGGTTCACGTCCTCCCATACCACAATCATCAAAAGTTGCTACACTTGACAACACTCTCATTGTATGCAACTAACTAACTAAAGTTGCGTTTCAGCTCGGCACAATTACTTGCCAACAACGGCCCATGTGTATATACAGTTTAGCGTCAAATAATGGTGCACGCAATCTCTTGACATGATACTTTTATACTTTCCGTTTTATATACATACGTACTACATGCCTGTTAATGAACTCTTTGTACCAAATAGGGTTGTTAAATGTCAGTCATACTCGTTGCCTCCACTTTTTTGGCCACAACGCAAATCTTGTATGAATTCATTTCATTTCATCAGCCTATAGACATTATGAAAACTACAATGTGTTAAATTTGACCAATCAGTTGAGCTAGTCAATGGTTGGCTTCTTTAGTTAAAAATCTTGTTTTCATAATAAGTACAAACAAATGGGTATCAAAAGGGTTAATTTTTGCTGATAAATTAAAATGCCTTGGCATAGTATCTTGAATTGTGTGATTTTTTGTATCTGTAATATACTACTATAACGAATACTGCATAGTGTACAAATGAGAATTAGCGGAAATTGCTTATAACTACATAACACGTGGAATATTATTTCATCAAAGTCAACTTTGAGCTTCCATTAGTTTACCTAATAAGTTGTAACTTTCAACTTTTCGTTCTATCTAAACAATGCTTTACTCACTGCACTCACTCACACTTCATATAGCAAACAATATCCCTAATAGAATGCAGCATAGGATATTACGTTGGGGACTAAAAGCTCCCGTTCTTATTCCAACATGTCTTGAATATTTCCCAGATGTACACATCTAATTCAATATGTTCCCTACTAACTACCATTTTATTCATATGCGCTCTACTGTCTGGGCTGTTACCTCATTTCACTATATTGCGATACTAACAATGAATAACTTCAACTAACGTTACTAACTATCCGTTACAACCTCAATCTATTTATCTAACTAAATAGTACAGCTCATTTAAAAAAATATAATTTTAAAAACATTATTTTAAATCAATTAAGGCAATTGAACTCAATATAAAACCCGCATTAAAAATGTGGTATATCGTTAACTTAACAAATGTACAGAGCACGCACAAAAACTTTTCAAATTTTAGTATGCATTTGCTTAACAGCCACAATAGGCTTTACCAACCCAACTTTTACAACTCACCAATAAAGTTTACGAGTTTCAAATTGGCTGTTGTAACGGCAAACTATATAGTATAAATGGCAAGCAAAGAGTTGAATAATTTTGAGTCTACCAACTGCTCACCTTTTTTCTCATAATGATCCCAGCCTGTGCTTTGTTTTTTGAACCCACACAAGCTGACTGCGCTAACTAACTAAGACTGCTATAACTAACTAACTAACAAACTACTATAGAGATTAGTACAAACTGATTAAATGTTAGGGACTCCACTTACGTTGATGATGACTTGAAAAGATTCCCTGTCCAAAATCTAATAGAAAGGATGAGCCAGGGACTATATAATCAGATTGGCCACAAAATGGAGTCCACCAGGTAATGCCTTGAGGACAGCACTTAAAATGAGTGAGCAAAGAGGGTTGACGAGAGAAAATAGTCTCTCTCAGTCCGTCAGCTCTATAATTCCAGAGCGAAAAGACAAAGAGGGAGATTATATTTCATTATTTTCATTAAGAAACCTGGTCCTCATCCTTGTTATTAAGTGAGCTCCATTATTATTAACTTTTGGCTAATGGCGATAGCATTAAACTTGATGAGAGGAATCTTCTCATGTCATCACACATATGTAGTACATTCCATAAGAGTTTGGATGAGTGCACGTACAGTGAGATACTTACTTATATTCTGTTCCCACTGCTATGCACTATGCATGCATATATGCAGTTGTCTCTTGAAAAGTAGAATGGATTTTATAATGTACTACTAGTTTAGTCACTATAGGAAAAGTCTGTCAGCGGCAACACGTAACTCAAACTCTCCTTTTTTTCTTATATGATATGGGGACGGACTAACTATAACTAACTAATGTGTGCAATACCTTGACTCACACGGGATGGTCATTTAATAATGATGGTGAAACATACAGTTTAATATTGTGTGAGAGTGAGGGAGTTACAACGATGCAACTTGTATCATATGATGAGCATTGAGTTTTATTATGATAGGAATCCTTCCTGCGGCAAGATATCATTATTTTTTTCACTCCATGACATTTCATTGTTTTTCCATTCCAACATAATAGTTTCCTTTGGATCATTTGTACAAAAAAAATATGGGATCTTTGTAACTAACTAACTAACTAAGCCGGCATATTTGTATTCGTTTGGGAATGTTGTTTTCCACGTTCAGTATTATTAACATATAGTAAATCTATGGAATCTAACCCCTATTAAATTTGATGGCTTTGATAAGTCAAAGATTTCAAAGCCAAACGTTGACTCTAACTAAAATACAGGCTAACTAATTAACTAAGAAAGCTTATAGACACAATGGAAAGGATTTTTAGGGCGACACACTTTTTAATCAACTATAACTTAATATTATGTACTATAGTTACACACAAGGACATGAATTTTTATAGCCTCTTGTATTGAAGTGAGTTTTGAGGAGCCTGAACTAAAAGCACGTTTATTATGGGGAGCCTATTATCTCTGGTGAGCAATTACCAGGTGACTCTGTACAAGAGCATTACTAACTATTCACAAGGGAGTGCAACAGAAAGTAAACATTATTTATTTTACTGTACATGTATGCAGTCTGCATTATTACTAAAACTCCCTCATTACTCCACCATAGTGTGGAGTTACACATGTTTTCTAACTTTTACTACTGACTACCACTACTACAGCTTATATTGTACTTTGGATTAGCATTTACGACAAGCTTTGACTCCCTGGCCTAGCTACATTATTAGTAGGCAATTCAAATAATTGCCATTTGCTGTGTTGTAAACATGTGTTTTTTTTTGGAGTAACTCTTAATACGTTCTTTTGTGATCATTCTTTGGTCGTTTCCCTTAATTGAGCTCCATCTTTATTATCATTCCTTGGTAAAATAAAAGGAAATAACCACATGGACTTTTGTGGTCATCCTGTGGTAAACTCTGCATAGTGGAGAAAACTAACTTGACTATAAACGTTATATCTGTTATATTGTACATTACATGTTTTATGCAAAGTGTCTGATCAGAATGGGCACCAAAAATGAGCTGATAATTTTAGTAACTAACTAACTAACTTTATGTAGTCATGTAGGGGCAATATGGTATATATATGTATGTTGTGAATATGTATTCATTTTATTTCATTTATGCGTGGAAAGTGTTTACACACAGACCAATAATATTAAGGGATGGGTACAAAAAGGTCATTAAATTGAGATTACTAACTAACTAACTAACTACTGGTGCTAGCTAGCTCCTAGTGATGGAAACTTTTTCAATTTCTCGAGTTTTATTATCGCCAACAAGGTCCCTATAGTGACCAAACAAACTCCTTCTCTACCAGGTCTGGCAATGCTTCAATGCTCGAGCAAAATATTTTGAAATTTTTTGCAGGGGGCTCAATTTGGGCTCAATGTTGAACTCATATTTAAATTCATTCATATTAATTTGTATTTGTGATTATGAAGCAAATTGCAGAATTGAAAGCCACATTACAGAACCATAAAATGAAATACAAATCCATTTTAAACACAATGCACACATCAAACACAGTCAGAATTCAATGCTGTTAAATGAAAAATCAGAAACTCATTATATTAAATATAGACATATCAATAGTATTGAATCTAACATTCATCTCACAACGTGCGTATGATTATGTGCGAGATATTTGGAACATTTGCCATTGACTTCATCTAGAACATTTACGAACGTAAATCTATCATCCGAATTGACCTCACTTTATCAAAAAACTAAGTATGGATAATCATTTGCGTGGTATTAAGGTGACTACAGATTATTATGGTAATTGGTTTATAGGAAAATGCACTTGTCTGAAAGTCCTTGACTACCTTGAGCCCAAATTGAGCCCCCTTTCAAAATTTCAAAATATTTTGTTCGAGTATTGAAGTATTGCCAGACCTGGTGGAGAAGGAGTTTGTTTTTGATCACTATAGGGACCTTGATCGCCAATGTAATGGGTTCTGTGGAAAATAGCAAATGGCTTTGCCTAACAATAATTAATTTCTCATAGCAATTCCAAAATGTCATTTTAATGGGTAGCGTAGCCTTTCGTGTGTACAAGTATGACTTTTACATTTGTGGATTCATTATCTTCAAAATTGCATGCATTCTTTATGATTGGTGAACATTAAATGTTGTTACCATTTTCCCCGTCTGCTAGATCATTATTGCAAAATATTCCAAATGATTGCATCTGTTATATCTAACTAACTAACAACTCACTTGAAACAATGGGCAAACTAAATGGCAAACGAGTTATTCATTCTGTCCCATAGTAATCCTGATCCGCCCGTTTTCAAATGAGTTTTCCTGCCATCCATTTGTTAAATGCAATAATTTTTGAGGCAGATAGATACTGAAGATAGTTAGTTATAGTTATTCATGAAACGATAACTAGTTAACTTTTTTGCATTCACTTGAATACGTGACCTCCAAAAGCCATGATCTTCATGATGATGAGTTGGCCAGAAAAAAAAAAACGGAGGCATTAAATTACACCATTATTTACAATATGGATTCCCCCAAGATGAAATCGTACATACACCCCACTGTGACTAAAAGAGCTTGAAAGGAAACCACAAAGAGTGTAGTTGTAGTGGTATTCCTACCATATTCATTTCTGCAGTACAGAACCCCTATGGCTTTTATCAGCCAGTGTATATATTCAGGAACCCACAAAGAACGAGCAAATAAAATGGGCCTGTACATGGAACCAAAGTAAATGTCAGGTTTCACCATTTTTCCATTTATCCTTCTCCATTATTATTATGATTCCTGACAATCCAATCATTTCTACAGAAACCCATTAATGTATGCAAAGCAATTTTAAAGTTTCATTATCCTGATTTTTTTTCTTCTCATCATCCATCTTTTTTTTCCAATCATCATCCTGCCTACCTTTCCCTATCATACTACTGCTATACACAAAGGTTACTTGCTCAAAAAACAAAAAAGTCTCATTTCATCTGAAAATGGAATGCCACTGACTGACTGACTGACTGAGAGAGAAGCAAGCTATCAACTTGAGAGAATAAAAACGCCTTTTTCATTACTCCTACATAGTACTTATTGTCGTTTAAAGCCATTATCTTCTCATGATGATCATTATGGGACGCCAGATTGTGTCTCATCGCATACATACATAGTAATAATCCTCTTCTCTTGTACATATCCATACATTCACTCATTCCGTCACTGTATTATATGTGCTCTTCAAGGCGAATCATAAAAAACCACCACAAGGGGGGAAAGGGGGAATCTTTTTGGAAATCCTACATAGTTAGTTAGTTAGCTAACTATTCACTCTCCACAATGGGTTGCATATACACTCTCTTTTTTCCCACATCCTTGTTTTCTGGAAGGAGCCAACACACTGGTTTGTACTGGTGAACAAGTGTTGGAAGCTTACCAATGAGGAGATGAGGATTGGGCCAGCCTGGAGTATGGAGGCGCGGCCAAAAAACCACAACGCACCTTATTCCCTGCCAAGTTGGGATCCCACCCTCATCTGGTGTGCAACTACTAGCACCAGTGTACTACTACTATTACTACTACTACTACCACTACTACTACTTGTGTATCATTTTGTACACGTTTAAATGTACGCTAAGTGAATGCAGTTTGTGGGACTTGAGAAGACCAAATGGCTCGTACATGTGAGTGAGAAAGTGGAGAGAAAAACCTTGGCTATGAGTCCTTCTGTGAACAAAGAGATGTGAGCTTTGGTTGAGTACACAACTTGATTTCCTTGTGGTCGGTCATCACCTTCATTGTTTGTTAGTTAGCTACTTACTGGTTTAGCCTGGGTGAAAAAAAAGTGATTTAAAGGATCAGCTTATTATTGTTACTTAATATTATCCTCATACAGTAGTAGTAGCAGTGAATTGGATTCTGACAAGCCAGTTAGCTAGTTAGCCACGTTTGTTAGTTAGTTAGTTAGTAGTGGTGAGTGAGTGAGTGAGTGACACAACAACTTGTACCATAATAAATGTGTGGAATGACTGAAGACACAATGAAAATCTCCAGTAGTGAGTTAGTGGACACTTCCACTGCAATGGACGCGGACCGAAAAAGTGCAGTGTATGGCCAGTCCCTCAACTTCTCCATATCCCGACTTCTCAGTGTTAATAATAACAATAACAACAACAATAATGAAGAGGAGGAGGAAACCATTTTGAAGGTGAAATCCAAACGGCAAAGACATTCCAGTAGCGAGTCCGAAATTGATATGCGTAATTCTCAATCGGAACGGGAGTCTGAAGACGAGATTATTGAAGATGAGGAGGAGAGGAAATCTTCAGATGGGGAAATGAGAGATCATCACGAAAGAATTCGATCCGATCGTCAAAGTTCCGCATCCCCTTACAGTCCCAACAACAATAATAATAATAATAATAATAATATGAACAATCATAATGGACTCCAAGCTCACCTGCTGAATAGCATGGGAGCAGCCGCTGCAGCCAATGGCATTGTCGGACTAGACTTCCATAGCAACAACAATAATAGTGGTAGTAACAATAATAGTAACAATGGGAGTGCTCCAAATCCATTCCCAATGTTTGGCTACTCGTCAATATTTTTGCCCAACTATCCCTGTCCTTTCACTTCCCCGGCGTCCAATAATGTGATCCGTGTGCCAGCTCATAGGCCGTTGGCTAACTTTCCACTTTTGGGTCAACATAATTTCTCGCATGGCAATCCCCTGGATTTGAATGCTGCTCCTTTGTTTAGTAATTTTGATCCCAGGAGTTCACTTTTGCTCAAGGATCGGCTCACAGGTTTGTTACAACTAGTTTTTTATAGAAAAATTACCATTTAAATGTAAAGATAGTTGGGTAGTTAGTTAGAGTGGTGACAATAGTTTAATGGCTCATTTATTTTTGTATATGGGATTACGCAATGGAATGATTGCGTTCGTGCTCAATAATAGCAGACATTGATTTCATGCATGGCTGGGTAAATAGATGATGACTGTAATGCATGGAGAGTGCATCAATTTCATTGGATTTTCCTAGCGTGTCAATTGTAGTTTAAAGGATGCAGCTGTTTTTGCGGTTAGTGCATTTAATAGGAGCCATTTTAGATGACTATGAAGGCTTCTTGTCATCTGTCTACCCCACATTATTGTACAATGTGTATCAAATATATACAACTGGAGGGAAAATCTTGTCCGTTTTATTTTACAGCGGGTGAATTTTTCTCCAGATTTCACTTTCACCGCATATAAAATCCATGGTTAGTAAAACGCACCATGTGAAACGGAATTAGTTTGGCCCAGCATAATAGAAGCGAATTATATGCATGAGGAAAGTAATAGCTATCTCAAAACGGCTAACTAACCAACTAAAAGTGGCAGTTTGCTTACTTTTAGAAAGTTTCAAGTCACTATTATTTGAACGCGCTATTGAAAAGGACGAAACCTGTCAAAACAGTTTAACGTCGATGATCGCCTCAAGTTTCAGTCAGTGTTCCATGAACTGCAAACTAACTAACTAAACCAATCCGTATGGTACGCCTTGATCCAGCCAGAGAGTGGCATTTGGAATTTATGAAGCATGACCCTTGCCTTTATTGCCTCTGCTAACTTAACTACGGGCAACATAAGTTAAGTATAGCAAACATACCATGTTATTAGCTTTATTATAACTCACTCACTAGCTACCAAATAAATGGGTCCTAGCTTCGTGTGCAAAAGCAAAAGTTTGCTTCGTCTTTCAAAAATTCCATGGAGAGACTTTGTCGTGTAGTGTACTATGTGACTTAACTCACTGGTTCATTTATCACAAACAAAGTTGGAATGCCAGTTTGGTGCCTAAAAATACGAAGAAAAAACATAGTACAAGTCATTTGGAATCAATTGTGGCATTTACGACAAAGTCATGGCACTTGTGTGTCCCATTCAATCATAAAAAGGGGTACCATATCTAACTATAGATGATTTCCCATGGAAATTAACAGGACTAAAAGCAAACTATAACTATAAATGGGAAAAGTTGACAGTATGTTGTATATATAAGGTAGTAAACGCAATAAGTTTCCTATATGCCCAGTCCAAAGCACGGTGATCATCAGTTATTGTACAGATAGACACTTCTGTCATACTATGGGCTACGAGCAGGCCCTACATAATGCATGGTCCCGGGAGTTTTCCATGATACTTAAATGGGAATCAATCGGTTTGGAACCCCGTAGGGAGTTTAATATACTACATACCAGCCTGTTATTGGGAACTGAGCAACCTTGTATAGTCATTTGTCATTTGTGTCAAGCTAGTCCCTCAGAGTTAGTTAGTTCCGTTTACATAAACATTTTTGGCAACCTTTTAGAAATGATTGCATGCCAGTAAGTGTATATTTCTATATACAGTAATACAAAGTTATGGCTTGTAATAATTTGTGTCATCCGGCTCAAAAAACTTGATGCGTGTAGATCCTTGTTGTTTGTTACAAAATATAAACTTGTGTTAGTTTGTTAGATTGACATGTTGTTACCTAATGATGGAATGATGACGTGACAATAATTTGATGCGTGTAATTTTGACCACCATTGTTTGTCCTTGTTTGCGTGAATTTATGAATCAGTCTGTACAGTGATTACTCTCACTCATACTCACATCACATGTTATTATTTACGAACGAACTAGAATCAGGCATTTATTGGATGTTGGGTAAGTGTATAGTAATAATCATGCGTCCCTTGTTCTTATTTGATTTTAGCCTCCCTTGCGTTCTCCCGAAGAATAGGTCACCCCTACCAAAATCGTACTCCGCCAAAAAGGAAAAAGCCAAGGACTTCGTTCACTCGACTCCAAATTGCTGAGCTGGAAAAAAGATTCCATAAACAAAAGTATTTAGCGTCCGCTGAGAGAGCCTCCCTTGCCAAAGCATTGAAAATGACTGATGCTCAAGTCAAGACTTGGTTTCAAAATCGTCGCACCAAATGGAGGTACTTAATATTTTTACTGCTCTCATAACTAGCTAACTATATAAGCAGATTCCCACCCACAAATCATATTTACTGGCGTCATAATATTGGCTAACTAACTATAACCAAAACCAACTCGTTTGTAGTATCTTTGTTCTCATATTTCATACTTTTTGCAGTTCTTAGTTATAGCTAACTAAATGCTACAGAAACCAAAAGGAAACAATATTTGGCGCACATGTATGAGAAATCCTCATATTGTAGCTAATAGCTGCGATCCCGATCCAACTTGATACATGCATTCCTCACACATTAGTCAAGTTGTTAAAGTCGTTTCAGTTTCCTTAGATTTTTCACAAGTCTTTTACCCCATATGTCTATAGTTAGTTAGTGTGAATGGGATTTGTGTGATAAGACGCAACGTACGTACTTTTTTAACTTCTTTTCATGCCGACTGACTGCTTGGCTATTATTTAGTAAGTAAGTAAGTAAGTAACTGAACTAACTAACTAAACTTATTTGAGCCGACAATAGTCACTCTCAGTCAGTACATTATATGCTATTGTCTACTGTACAGATTTGAAGCCAACTAACTATAAGTGCCTGTGTATACTCATGAAATGATGTGATGATCCCATATGTGATCATGAAATGTGCGTCTGTAGTCACTCAATTCCTTCACATAGACATAATAGATAATGTGCTTTTAAACTTGTGGTAGATACACATCTCTGGATGTTTTTGTGGCTCATTAGAAGCGATTCTATTAGGTCGTTAGTAACCAACTAACAAACTGACTGACTGACTGACTGACTTGTTGAGTGGTCTTTGCAGTTCAATTTTATGTACAATTAGATTCCTGTGTGTGTTGTACAACACACACACACACTTTTAGTCGCCAAACAACACTGGTTGGAACAAAAGTCCTCTCTTGTTTATCACTCGTGCAATTAATTGGATCCACCATGTTCTTGTTGTGGCCACTTTGCTTCCCTTGTTAGCTCTACAGGCATTCTATCTATGCATATATTGTTAGTTAGTTAGTTAGTTAGTTAGTTATGGTTACAAGTTGATTCCTAATTCTTTAATTCAGACAAAAGACTCACTAACTAACCATTGGATGAATAATTCTCACATTTTTCTCCTTTTATTTTTGGTTATAGTAGTTAGTTTGTTGGATTGATCGATGCTAAAATGAAAATTCACGGCAAATTGAGTGCGTGTAGTTAGTGAGTAACTAACTATAAGTAACTAACTAACTAAATAACTTGTACTGATAAGCCGATTCGCAGAGTTATTTGACGGCTAATGGGTTTTTTAGTTTGCAATAAAAACTCATTTAATTTGACCCTTGGCTTTTAAACAAGATATTATGTGTCATCCCCACATGTCCACTTGAGTAGATAGATATGAACTCGTTTTTTGCCTTAGGTACTCTTATACTCTAGCACAACAAAATTAGCTTTTTTTTGCCATGTCAGTTCATCATAGCAGATTTACCTGCATTGTCTCACTTTCCCCAGATTCGGTAACTTATACTCAATAAGAATAGGACGTAGTAGCCAAATAATAGCATTGGAACCAAGGGCCACAGTAAATAAAAGTGAACATGATAGGCGACGTGAGCAGTTAGTTAGTTACATACATGCAATAAAACATGGTTGTGTATTAAGAAGTTTTTAAGTGATCATCATCACATGATGATGTGTCAGTAACTAACTAACTAAGTAAATAAGTGTAATGGCGAGAGCCAGAAGTAAGTGGAAAAAAAGTTTGGCGACATGGACGATTCCTCTTTTCGTGAATGACATGGAAATACCATTAGAGCAACTAATTACGGCGTCCCAGTTGAAAACCTCCTAGCTAGTAGTAGTAGTTCTGGTAAGTGTGCACTATCCAACTGTACACATACACAAGAGAGGCACTACATCTAAACAACATTGTTGTTACATATGAAATGAATCCTTCCTTTTTAACCAACTTCATCTTTTACGTACCCTCATACAGTCAGTCACTTTTTTCCACGTTATGATCATTGTTATTACTATTATTGCCTATGTGTTGTCATCCTATGTATGTATGTACCACCTACCTAACTATCTTTATCATCGAATGCTTTTTGGTGGGCGAGTCAATGCAGACAGTACAAAACTGTGTGCTTGTTTAAAAAAAATTGGGTCCGAACTAAATTGATTAATTGTGGGGGGGTTAGTTTAGTTGCCATTGGACCCGGATGGTCAATATTTGTGCGTATTTTTTTGTGATAACAAAAATAAATCACTATATTTGACTTTTGCTTGTGTATATTGTTTTTTGGGAGCTCCTAGTTACCTCATGCTTCTGAGTGCAGCGAGTTGAGACTTTTTATTTTTCCACAACCTTTAAGTGACAATGTGTGTACACAAAAGATATCGTAAATCTATATCTCAAAGCCCAAAGTGTCTGTCTGTCTCCCCTTTTTTTTTTAGGTTTCATCACTTTTGATTATTATTAGTTACTTAGTTAGTAACTGCTGCATGCGGGTTTTTCTTCCAGCTAGATGTAAAGTGTCTTCAAATGGTCATTAAGTCTGTTTACTTGCATTTCCCCTTTGAGCTCAACCCAGTGGTCATCATGGACTTTTAGCGTACAAGATTTTAAATTCAATGGAATGAAAATTCCCACAAAAAAAGAGCAATTTAAATCACAGATTCCGGTCCTCTCATGGAATCCTTATGAATAACATATGAATGGGGACCAAAAAGGGTTAAAAACTCTCTCTTCTGCATGTAGCAACTAAAGATTAGCATGAATGATGCTCTCACCCATCTTTGTGTAAGTGTCTCGCTCATTTTACTCCTTTATCTTTATTGGACTTTAAAGACATGGAATAAATTTTTACCTCCTTTTGACACTCTGATTGTCTAAGTATTGTTGTATTCAAGTTGATGTGAAAACCGTGTTTCTTGTGAACACACATGAGTGCTTCTTTGAGCTCTCCAGTCAATGATATTGCTCCATATCGCAGATGACAAGCGAGAGCTCCAGACAAGGTCTTCAAACCGTTTAAAGTACATAAAAAATGTATTTTTCATTGATTCCTTTCATTTCTCGTGCGTACTAACTCAACTAACTGTCGTCTGCACCTTAAAAACTGTATGTATTAGTGGGCAAGGCATATAACACGCATAGTAGTTTATTATAATATTCCTATAGCATCATCAGCGTGAATTATTGGTAAATTGTTTAATAACGCTGCCTTGGGAAGTTATAAGTTGGAAACATAATTTTTATGAATTGTTGGTCATCAAATGTGTCATGATTCCCAAAGTGAGCACGCATTTAAGATAGCAAACCTGATATACAGGTAGCCGCTGCAAAGTACTTACCTTACCTACCTAACTAACTAAAAACCAACTAACATGTACAGATTTGAAATGATCCCGGTGGCACAACATGCAAGCCCTGTAATAATAATAATAATAATTCTTGTACAGTTCATTTGCATGGGTGCATTATTTTTTTTACATCTCAAGTGAGTGAGTGAGGGAGTCCACTACAGAGCTTTTAACTTGAATCATTAGATTAGATACAGGTAGTAAGTACGTAGTACGTTGTGCAATTTACTCACTCCGCAGCTAACTAACTAACTAGTGTGAATCATTACTAACTAAGTAACTGTGGTAAAAATGAGAAATGCTTACCTTCTTAGTCATCGTGTGAGTTCAGCCAGTCGTCTGCCAATTTATCATGGCAAAAAAAATTGGCATACAAAATCCTTTAATGCAGTTGGTTTGGGTATAGGGTACATTTTTTTTGCTTTGCAGAAGTAACTAACCAAAAGTATTAACTACTGCGTAGTTTTCGCAATCCATTGGATTCACCAATTTTTGATTCGGTGCGTTTACTACATGGGGTGATTGTTGTTTTTTTGTTCTTTTCAGAAGACAAACTGCTGAAGAGCGAGAAGCGGAAAGACAGGCGGCCTCCCGATTGATGATCTCATTGCAAGCAGAAGCATTGTCCAAAGGCGTGTATTCCTCTGGACCAGGGGATCCGAATTCGGGAGCCAATCGACCCAGTTGGGGTGCCCCCAACCCCTCCGGGGGCTCCAATCTTGCTGGTCAAGTAGGTGACTCCCAAGTTTCCCCAAGTAGAGCATCGCCCGAAGTGAAGTATTTGCAGATAACCTGCTAATCACTGTGTACTAGCGTAATAATCATTTTCTAACTGACTAACTAACTAATGCTCATGTGAGTGGTTAGCTGTTGCTGCGTATGATCGTATAATACCGGTTTGGCTATAAGTTAGTCAGTTATAGTTGGTAAGTTACAGAAATTAACCATCATTCGTATCATTGCTGAATGAAATGTAAATTTTGTAGTTTGTATCGTGGTTTAGTTACCATGGAAACAGGATCTAGCTAGAATAACGCAAATATCCTTCAAATGCATAATGTTGATAAATGTTAATAGAGAATGCATGGCAAGGAATAATTTTCCCTACGCTTTAAGCAACAGTTGTTCATAAGATGGTAAAAATGTATTTTGAAAATGAATGGATTCATCATAATCTATTTACACAAACCAAATCGCAGTTAAAGCTGAAAAATTAGGCGTTCGCATTACCAATTACACATTGTAAGTTAACGAATAAATGACAATGGATACCAGAAAAAGCTGTGTGTGGGTACCAACATGTACATTGTGTATAATAAACCCTCCCAATTCAAAGCCAATTGTACACGAGTGTTCATACAACAAATTACACATTCATAATCATTCGTAATTCTTGAATAAAACTTATCTAAATGTTGTAGCCATTTACCTATAAAGTTGTATTCGATATTATGATGCTTTAAAAGTTGGGTTGTAATTATTTGTAAGCGTGTAGCTAAAATATTTCAACTCATGTCTATATTATTACAATTTAGTTGAGTTAGTTAGTTACTGGTACATATTAAAAATCACCGCATGTATGTATATTATAACCAAGGGTGTAGATGAAACATTACATACTGAGCGAGCAACTATAGTGAGTGAGTTCCTTGAAACTAAAAACAGATTCTTGTACTAACTTACTTACTATGGTCCGATCAAAGACATTGCTCTCTTCTATAACTAGCTAACTATACACTAGTGTGAATATTGTCCTAACTATAGCATTAACTAGCTAATGTACATTTTGGAATCTCGAATCTTTTCATATACAATATTTAAGATAATGAAGACGTGAACTAACGATACATCCTTCTAATAAAAGATTTACAAAAGCTATCAAAACAATCCAATCTCTTTATTGTGTCCGAATCTCATGTATGATTGTGCATATAGACAAATTATTGAAGGTGTTGATCTTTTTTTGACTGAAGTGACGGCATCTGCGTAAACAAGTTATACTACATGCATACGTAATATTTCTCATCTTCCTATAATGTGGCCAATAAAACATGAATGCAGCAAGAAAGTACACTATAGACTGCGCTTATAGTAGTAGTTAGTTAGTAAATAGCTAACAAATTAACTAAAACTATCGAGTCCCTTCATTTATTAGACCCTGTGCCGACAGGTTACATAATAGACATGCTAATTTTCAAATTCAACTCCAAATTTAGAAACGCTGGGCTCAGTCAGACCGACAAACCCACGCATTAACTATAACTAACGTTTTATTGGTCTTCCTTATGTCCATGTTTATGACTTGTAAATCTGAATTACATGTAATCTGTGGATTCATCCCCATAAGGTATTACACACACAATCATTGTACGCTGCACTGTATTGCTATGAGTATGGAATTCCTAGTTTCTAATTCACACTAGACAAATGAAGGTAGACTACAGAAGGCTAACAACTAATTTTCATATGTTATATGCACGAGAAACGGAAATTTTGAAAAAGTATCTCTCGTTCTTGCAAGGTAAATCACATAACCCCAGTTCCAGTTAAAAACGCGGCAAGTTCCCAATAACCGTAGCGTGAGAAAATTGAAAACCATAAGCATAGGCCGCTGATGCTGTTGTAATATTAACTCACAATAAAGGGGAAAGTGTGAACTAATTAGATATCATAAAAGCTGGCCCAAAGGAAAGGCAAACGCCCTTGTCAAGACTCATGCTATGCTAATATAATAATATTTTTCAAAAAAAATTATGCATATATTTAGTATGGAATTCAATAAGCTCAAAAAATCCAAAAAAAATATATTGCACCATCATCATCCCATTTAAATTTTTTCTTCTTCTCAAATCCACGATACATATTACACATATTATTTCAATGCCCTGTCCAAATGGATTGCTTGACAGTTATGATTTCAAATCCTTTTAGATACAAGTACCCAGGAGAGAAGGGGATTTGACATGAAAAATCTCGTTCATGTCCGCACTACAATGAAACAACTAAGTCTCACTTTTTACATTTCTACCTATGCATGCATAATGTGATTCACATAGGAACCAAAACAATAACCCTTAACACACTTCAGCTTTCTTTTTTCTTCAATCTGTATAGCAATATTACAACAAACGGACAAACCAACTAACTATTAAAGTTATACAGTTTGCTATAACGATAATGTAATAGAGCTACAATACATAGCATTATTATGACAAATGCTCCATTTCATCACCACCTGCCCATTATTATTGGAGACAGAAGACTGTGTATGTAATAGGACGGGCAAGAAAAAATGAAATCACCGGAAAAGAGCAATTTGGGAAACTACCTCACTCTTCCTCATAATGTTGGGCCCAGCAAAACGGCATAGCGCTCTGTTTGAGCCCATGTTACAGCCAAATAACTAACTAACCAACTCAATGGACCAAGTAAGAGCAAACTTGAGCTTTAAGAAGGAATTACTTAATTTTAGTATCAACCAATGTGTAAATAATAGTAGAGGCAGCTTTGGAGCTCATTCATCATAATGACTAGTAAACTTGTACTTAACGTGTTGCCGCTGTATTTTTTTTTCTTTCGAGGATCCTTCATGGCATAGGCAATTTGTGTATTGCTTAACTTGTATTTAATCAATGGTCTCAATGGCTGTCTTTTCTCGCAATCGGTAAATTACACAGATGGACTCTTGTTTTTCTTCCCCATTATTAATATAATGTTTGTTTTACGACTGTCTACGCATAAAACTGCTGGTTCAATGCACTGGATTGATAATATGATTTGGGCATGGTTTTCATCAGTGGATGCAAATCAATCAATTTCAGATTTGTCACTGGCTGAGGTTCGGTAGTTAAAATCCCCGTTTACGGACTTTTATACATTATTACGAAGGTAATTTTTTGTGTGTAGGACTCGTGTAATATACAGAAGAAAAGAGGGAGTGTACAAAATATATAGTATATAGTGTAGTTAAGTAGCAGTAGTTAAGTTTAGTTTGCTGAGCGCCAATGGTATAGATAGATCTGATTTGACAGTAAATACTACGTATGCATGTATTTTTAGAGCAAGTTAGGGAATCAGTGCTAAGTGAAGAATAATAAGAAGAGCTGTCGTCGTCAAAAAATCCAAAGTTCCAGAGTTTATTATTATTTATACATTATGGAGTGAGAGTAACAATGGGAATTGCTACTAACGGCAATAGGATTTATAGTTACTTAGCTAGCCTGTGTACCAGCTCTGGGCTGCAATTAAATGCGTCTTAAATCGACAAGGAAATGAAGGCATTTTTTAGCTCAGTTGGTTCAGTTTGTTGCATAGAAAAAATGCTATCTAAGCACAGCATAGCATAAAAAATAGGACGCACTTGCGACTTTTGCTGTTTAACTAAATAGGAATAGGAAGATATACTTTTAGACTAATGATTGTAGACAGAAAAGGAGTAACAAAAAGTTACTTGTTTGTGAGCTCCACTGAGCCTTTGAATTTTACCAATATCTGTCTATTTAGTGGGTACCTTAACACCATGAGAGTGCCACTTGACTTGACTTCCCAACCAGCCACGGTAGTTTACTTTTTGTGAGCCAGTTAGTTTTACAGACATCCAATTGCACTGGATCCCACTAGGGAACGTAAAGTTTTGTTTTCGCGTACGCCTTGTTTTCTCCTACCTATCTGTATGTACAGACCTCAGGAGTGGAAAACCCTGTGAAAAAAAAAACAGAAAACACGGAATTGAATTAAAGGAACATCAAAGACAAGTGTACATAGTAGTTAAACGCGTAAAAATAAGACCTAACTACCCTCATTATTTTTTATTATTCCAAGTGAGTGGCTCATCCTCCCTTTGGTTTGGTCCACGAAACGTATATAGAGTACCACCAAATCTCTGTTTTTTAGTTGTAGTCACTTAAAAACAAAGCGCAAATTCTTCTTTGCTTACCTGTATCTATCGAAAGTTGTAAGAATTAACAATGCAAATCAGAGTGGAATTGATTGGAAAAGGATTGCAATACCCGTGTAAAAATGCAATCCCATTATCACAAGACGATATCTTGGAACACAGTTTTAGTTTGTGCAATACTATTGTACAAAGCACGGTTCAAAACTGTCTGTGGGACTCAACCAGAGGAAATAAAATTGACCTGAAAGACGGAGCCTGTGAACTTAAATGAGTCTCTCACCTGTAATAAAGAAAAAAAGCCGAAATGAAAGCTATTGTTTTGTACACATACAAACATGTATGCACTGGGAACAAACTAAAGCGGAAAACGGATTTTCCTCTCACTTACAGTTACAGTTAGTTAACAGTTCAACGATATTGTCTCTATATAGGCACTACAAGAAACTGGCAATCGAGATTTCACTTTATTGACTTAAATGGGCTCATTTCTGTGTACAAATAGGTAGTTTGATTCAATCCAATCGGTTCCAATAATCATCAGTTACCATTTGCACGGATTTTTCTCAGTATCCATTCTAAAGTGGTGGAACTGTAACAAAAATACTATGCAATTTTAAACCGACCGTTTTTTCAGCCCTTCGTAATGTATGTTACGTTTGTTTCAATGGATATCTCCCTACACTTGTAAAAGGCCTCTACTACATTTTAAATCTAAAAAAAAACTATTGAATTAAAATTACTTATCGGAAAAAGAAACCGCCAGTTCTCAAAACATGCCAAAAACTTAAAGCTCATCATTTTTTAAACATCAAACTTCGTAAACATGCTTTGGCGCCAAAAAAACCAACAATTTTTCAATCAAGCGACTCATGGGTAAGTGTCATATCAGCGCCAACACGGCAAATACAGCAAATGCTCTAGTTTGTATACCTATCCTTAACCGAGCCAACTATTTAACGCTCTTTACCGAATCCTGCTAGACACCGTTAAAGCAACTCATTTCATTCAGAAACATCCAGATGAATCAAACAATTTTTCCACCCTTCAATTATGATTATTGACTGGCTGCGTATCGTCTCCCTTTATAGTAATTTTTGTAACTCACTCACTAACTAACTAAACTAGTCAGACTTATTGTTATTGCCAGCCAGAGCCAACCTTTCAAACACTACTATTAAGAAACTGCCAAAATGACTTGTGCGTTATGATGGAGCTCCATTCACAAAAACACAACACACTGTGGTGTCTGTCTCTGCCGGTGGGACCTAAACGGCCTTACTATACTATAATCGTCCTAATAATAATCATCATAGGTTCATCGTATTTTAGCGCTATTGAGAATGCCATGTTCTTTCAGTCCTCACGGGAAACTAACTCATCCTGTTTTGTCTCTTTCGATTCAACCACAGTCTCCACTAAATAAATTGTTATTATTTTTAAAAATGACACTTTTCGTGCTTAAAAAACTAAATCTTCTGGATCCATTTTGAGATACTGAGAGGAAATTTGCATTGCTTAATCACTGTATTCCTGTTATTTGGGAAATATTTACTAATGGTTGCCATGAAAGGGGGAAAATGAAACATGAAATCAAGTAGTAGTATAATAAAAAATATCTCTTTTTTATACTTTGTGCATACATACATTGATTGCCCACTTCAACCCAATGGTTAGTACACGCTAGCGTGTGTAGTGTATATACTTATATACTAAACGGACTAATAGCTGTAAGTGGTTTACTGAATGAGTTCAAATCCTGTGGAAGACTTGGCAACAATATATGTACATGATGATATGATGGGAGTGCTAATGTTTGTTGTGACGGTGAAAAACCTACATATAGAGTTAGTCAGTGAGTTACTAGATTCTAATAGTCTTTCCAGTGCCAAGTGCATGTTTCGTCATGATTATATTTGTAGTTAGTTCATATAATGGACTCACATATGTTCCTTCCTGCCCTGTGAGCACCAATACGTATAATTTGGGACAAAATGGTCTCTTTATATTGTCTCTTTCAACAAATTACTTTCGGAGAACACAAATCGTTTATTGCAATCTAGCACGCACGCCAAGAGCTCTAATTATCTTTCTTTTCGGTCCTCTGTCTCTCTATACTCTATATTTTGTCCAAAATCGTAGATACTACTACCAACGTGTGTTTTTCCTGTCAACAGATACTATGTATGTATTACATTGCTACTGACTGGACACTTGACAAAGTTTTGTATATTATTTTAAGTGGTTAGTTTGTAGTGTTTGAATCGTTTTTTCTCACTAGCCATTATAGCAAATAGCGTTCGCTTTGCATTCTGGGAAAAGAAATAGCGTAAAATGTAAGATTTTTTGTTTTGGCAACAAAAAACACGGATTTTTAGAAGACAAATATATTCTCATTTATTTAGCCGTAATGGAATCACACCGACTCGACCTTGGAGCGAAAACGGGATTAAACTACTAAGTTAGCAACTCTAACTTGCTAAAGGAAAAGACGGGTAATAAATAGCCTTAAGATTTTAATGATGCACAAGAAGATGAATGTGCACTGTTTCCCATTTTCGCATCATCATAATTCCTGTTCTCAAACAATTCATCAACGCCAAAGCTTCATTACACACGGTCTATGCATACAATGGGGAGAGCTTGCAAACTCACTGGGATGAAAAATAAAGTGTGTGCAACTCAAAATCTCAAATGAATACAACCGTTTCAATTAGAGTTAAGTATCTGTGTAAATTTTTAATTACCCTTGTGCTAGTCTGGGAGCAACTCTCTCACTTTTCTCTGCCTATGTAAGTTTCCTGATCTCTGTCTAGCTACAGCTAACTATTTAGAATGTACAGTTCATTCATAGGAGAATACTGTAGGCTGGTTCTTGTATCCCTTTTCCTTTTGTTTGTTTGTTATCCTGTAACACGCAAATTGATTATGTGCTGGGCTTTCAGTCAGTCAAACGCGTTTTCACTTTTACACTCAACTTGTCCACTAATAATAATAACCAACTTAGTTTGAGGCAAAAGTGTAACTAATATTGTGCATGCGAAACACGAATGAAACACAAAACAATTGATCCAAAACTGAGTTGATTGGGCAGAGTTCCAAGAAAAGTCATGTATTTGTTGTTAAAATATATTTCCCAAAATGAATGTTACCCAAAAAGAGAATTTATACAGCATTAGCATGTACTGGTTTCAATCTATATCCATGCAATGTGTATTATACACACCAGACACCATAACTCTTACTTAAGACCAACAATCTAAACTCTTGGTCCAATCTTGTAAATTAAAGTAAACTTGACTCCCCAAGTTGCCAACTTGACTAAATTCGAGCGGCTTGAAAAGGAAAGCTATGCTATTACATAGATGAGCTCCTCTCTACTTAATTTAAACTTTCACCTGATTCCGTAATCATATGCTCCTGTGGGGGGAAATTTATGGCAGGGGAATTCATCGACTTTGTTCCCCTTTCGTTCATCATATAGTTTCAAAAGTAGACGTAAACATTGAATTTAATACTGACTACTTGAGAACCGTTTTTTATCCAGTATCTAAGTTTAAGTCTGTTATATTGCACACAAATGGTTAATTACTTGCTTTAGCTCACAACATAAAATCAACTCTAAAATCTTGCTTGCAATTTCACGCTATATAGTTAGTTAGTTAGTTAGTTAGTTAGTTAGGCTATGGCAAGTAGTTAACGGAATGGGAGAATGAGAACATTATTAAAACCACGAAAGCATCCACTCAATCCTGTTGATGATTATAGAAATAATTCATGAAGCTGTTGTGTATTTACTCACACTCTTACTAGAGCTAGTTAGTTAGGTTTGTTGGCAGAAACTCATATCCATTCGTGGCTATCCCCAATGAAACAATAAATGTCAAAATTGCATCATAAACAAGGTGCTTTTAAGCTCACAAAGAGTACACATCCATCAAAAATGCATGCAGGGAAACTCTTATTCATTAACTCAATGGGTTTTTAGTTGGCTAGTCACGATTTGTCCGTATAGTTGAGCTCCTATAAACTTTAAGTAAAACGTTCTTTCACAATGAATTAATTGCTCACCTGCCTAGATCGTGCTTTCACATTTATAGTTAGTTAGTTAGTTAGTTTGTAGTGTAAAAGGAACTGTTGAAATCGGATTTCATTTTTTAATCCACATGCAACACACGAAATTTTAAGGTTAAGAAAAATCAACTATGCACTTTATTAGCCATATGGCTGCTATAGAGACAGCATTAATTAACTAATAATTAATACTGTTTCTATGACAAACCAAGCGAAAAAATACTTTAAAACAAATAATTTTTCTAAGTAAAAAAACTTAGTCATCAGTCGATTTTTAATTCACTTCAATGAAATGCAACATCAGCAAGCAAATTATTTAATCACACACATACAATTAGTTTGTAATCAGTGGGAAGTGTCCTAAGGAGAAAATTTATATTCACCTCAAAATATGTATAGCAAAGAAGATTTGATTCCTTTGTCAGTGCCACTCGTGATCTCTAGTGGTCACTAATTGTAACTAGACAGCTGGATAATACTGCCTATCTACCATAGGGGAAGTTTCAACACAACAAAGAACAAGGGACTACTTTTTCCTTACAGCACTTTTACTGTAATGTTTAGTGCATGTAACAGTGCGCTACCGCGCCGCTGAATATTTTAAGACCCGCCGCCAATTAGGTACTCAGTCGCCGCAGATTTTTTCAATTGTGTTTCAACTGAACACAAACACACGGTTTTACATAAATACGCGTAAAATTTCTAAAAAAAATTATGCAAAACTTGTAGTTTTAGTGAGCTAATGAGTTGTAAAACACATTTCTATGCAAAATAATGTGTATGCAACAGTTTAATTAGTATTAGCGCAAATTTTTGTGTATTTTTTAAAATTCAAACTTAAAAAAGCGTGAAAAATCACACCGCCGAAGCTGGCAGTTTTTTTGCCGCTGCCGATAATAGACTGGGCGCTTATCTATATAATGTTGGTAAAAGTAATAGCTGTCAGCTCTACAGTACAGTGCATGATTTTTCTCAGACAGAGTTGAAAGCACACCCAAATGAGTCCCGTTGAAAGCTAATACTCCATTTTATGGGCAGTAGAGCGCGTTCGGTGTACTACTCTTACGGCTCTACCTTCACTGCCAATTTTCTTCAACTGTGAATCTTCACCTTCTCCCCCAGATGAAATCCTCCATTTAACAGATTCTTCAAAAAAACAACTATCGGTCCAAAGCTCTACCAATTTTAAACCCAAGAATGAGTACACACAAAATCCACGTAAATTCTGCATAGTTTAGCGATAGTTGTTGTTGTTAGTCAGTTAGTTAGATAACTGTCTATCCAATTAAGAGTGGGTTAGTTAGTTATAGTATTATTGCGTGCACACACACACAAGATGAAGAAAATTGTGCATGAAACAGATACTTTGGCAACTTACTTAAGAATGTTACCTTACTTACTTATTGGGAGCGATTATAGAAGCGAGGTTCAAGAGATTTTCGCCCCTTACTTACTTGCTTGTTGTTATCCATTTCATATGAAAAGTAACCCGATGCGGATTTTTAATGAGTAGAACTCCACGACTCACGTCATTACAAACAGGTTCCACAAAAATCGTAATCATTATCCTTTAAAGAATAAATAGTCAGAGTTAGATTCTACTATAGTTACTTCAAGTCTTCACAATACTATGTGGGTAGTGAGTAAGTGCGGGAGAGAGAGTGGGTATAACGTAAACGGCTAAAATAATTGCTCCAGTTAGTTGGCTAGTAAAATCATCATTAAGAAAACACAATCTATGGTCTTGTATCATTAGTGTGGTGGATATAACAAAACACGGGCATTTTTTCCCGTCACAAGAGATTATTGATCCATTGACCCATTAGTTGGGATTGATCAAATTGGACTAATTGCAATCTATTTGTTCCGATTTCAGAAATGAATGAGAGGAAATGTGGTCAAGTATCAGGAATTTTTTTGCCAACTATTCGTCATACAATCAATAATAATGTGCAGGTTTTTTTGGTTCACTAACTTAACTAATATTTTTTTCAAAATTGGGAACAGTTAGTTGCTCAGGTAGTTAGTTAGTTGGTTGGTTAGAAAGTACCACCTAACACGTAGTTGATTGAAGCGATAAATCCTGTACAAAATTTCGTGTCACTTCAACGCCATATAGCAATAGTTAGTTAGGTGAGGCCAATTCATCATTCATGCTGTGCATACTAACTAACTCAACTCACTAAAATGAAAATCTAACTAAAACAACGTACTACGTGAAACTAGTGTACACTACAACACGCCTAGCCTGTCGCAAAAGTGTTATCGAGTGGTCACCTGTGATTCACCTGTGAATGTAAACCTAATGCAGTTGCATGCTCATCAGCATTGGAGATGACGGATATCAAATGTACAAAAAAATCTAAATAAAAGTAAGTCAACTGCTTAACTCATGCATGGAAAGGGAACTCATCTGCTGGACTATAATTTAGCCTTTCACCCATTGTTTAGTAACTTGCATATCCTGCCAGTATCATAATTATTGGGCACAAGTAGATCTCATTTTGTTTTCCACATACAGCTAACGACTCATTAGTATGGGAGTGTAGTTTAGTTAGTTAGTTGCTAATATAGTCGTTTGTATACAACCTATAGTACTACCCCATGAAATGCAAGATTCATATGCCCCATGGTAGTATGGACGGTAAAAAATGGACAGTAATCATTCGTTCCTGAGTTTTCGTTAGTTAGTTAGTATTTAGTATGCATGAGAGGGCAAGTCACTCGTAATGGTAATGAGCGTTTATAGCAGCCTTTGTGAATATTATGTATCCAGGGCGGTCAGACTGAATTTACACTTTCTGTCTCTAGCTATGTGAGTTTCTAAACAATACGGGATAGTGTATAGTATATGTTTTGAATTTGAATCCAGTTCTGCGCCCATACAGGGAGAAAATATGGACGCCTCTCCACTGAAACCCTTTTAAATAAATTATAATTCCTAAGTAGTTTAGTTGGTAACTAACTAGTCCAAGTTGGTTGGTTACTCCTGCTACATAATAATCAGGGTGAGTGAGCGAGTGAGGAAATTAAGGCTGGTCTATTGAGTTCATATACTCCGGGAGAAAATTGGGAACGTTTTTCAAATCAGCTAACAACACCTTATAGTATTGCCGAGAGATCATTATTATAGTGCCCTGAGGGCAGTGGGCATTTTAAGGGAAATTGTCAGGGAAAATTCAACCTTTATTATCATTTTATTTAATCATTGCTTATTAGTTAGTAATGCTTGGCAATATAAAATCTTACGAATCAAGTATTCACCATTATTTGGTGACTTTTAAATCTGTAAGGTAGCATTTATTGTTCCTATATAGTTAGTAACCAAGCAGTATAATGGAAAAGGTAAAAATGCTATTCTTTTAAAATCATCATTTATTCTCCATATGCCCTGCAGACACTGTGTTTCCTTTTTTCGTGGTGATTGTGTTACTTCTGTGACAGCATGAAATCCTAGAAATACAGGTAATTAACTTGTTCTCTTGTGTGTGAGGAAAGGTAAGCTTTCCAGGATCAAAACGTAATTAGCACCTGACGTATTATTGTATCATTGTGGTGTGAATGAGTTCCCATTCTAACTAACTAACTAACTAAAAGTACAAGGCTATGCTAGAAGTTGGTTTCTTAGTTAGTTAGTTTGTTGGCTAGTGAATGATTTTTTTCCACCATACAATAATAATGGGGAAAAAATGAGACTGTATTATGTATAGATTGCCTCATCAATGAAATCCAGTGACTTACTCACTTGCTAACTAACTAACTAACTGACTAATTCTTTGACGGGCAATAATGGATTGCTCCCAAATGATTCACAAGGCCGCAACAAACTGTGACTGTGAGTTAGTATATAGTCTTAAGGGCTAATGATGATGTTAATGAGGTTATGGTCCATTCAATTAGACTGTGAGTGAGTGAGGAGTAGAGCACAATCACAAGAATTTAGATTGTGTTCCACCGATTTGAAGGAAAAAATACAAGTCATTAATTCATTGGGTATAAAGTTACCAGTGCTACAAAAAGAGTCAGGTGTGGAGTTCATAAAAAAACCAAAGAATTAAAAAAAATGTTTTCTGACTGACTAGTGAGCAATAAACTACTTGTCTTATGTGAAACGTTAAAATAAATCCATTTTGGGCCATTCAAATGCTACTCTCAAAACTAACAATAAGCTATAAACAGAGCTAAAAATTGTAGCCCTACATAAAAGTTATGCGAAAGGAAATTTGAAGACGATTTTGCCAGTCTTTAAAATGACCAGCGCATTTGCATTAGGTTTGCAATGATGAACTAAAGTACTGTATACGCGAAATGGTACCCATTACAACTTTTTATTTCTAAAACTGCGCACACATAACATGACAAAACGTGCACAGATTTTAATGCCATGCCCAACACTATAAGTGAGGAGACCATTTAGCCGTAATGACGTCTTTAAACTATTATTATCCGCATTTAATGCACACTCTAAGGCCTGCATCCCATACATTAGATGAAAGAAAGTGTAAAATTTGGGCCCCACTTGCCTCATACTAGACTTTAATGACTTCAAAATGGGAGATACAAACGAGATGGGTGGCGGAACACCTCTACCTTACAAAAAGGTACAACATAAACGATAATGGGTGCACAAAAATTCCCTCACACTCTCAACTGTTTCAAATTCCCATTTCCCAACTAACACATTAAATCTGTAGTTAGTTAGTATCCATCTATTCATAAACAGCACAAAATGTTCAACAATACAAGCTTACGACTATTTCCAACAATAGCAAACTGCACTTAAAAAGATGGAACATTTAAAATTTTATGTTTCCCATGTCCGCTCACTCTAATTACATGCAAACTAACAAACAAACTTAATAATAAATGAAGTATGCTTTTTTAGCATTGAAATTATACACTGTCTATATGGCCACACACTATTTCCCATCTCCATGTGCAATGAAACAAAAAACGTTGATTTTCTCATCACGATCTCAAATGACATTTCGCTCACTTATGTCTGTCATTCCTAAAGGATTTACGTTCACATTGAAATGAAGACAAGACATTTTATTAAACAACAAGGAGCGGTATACTGCGTGTGTGTGTGAACCTCACATTGTAAAAAATGAGCATACCAAAAAAAAGGTATGCATGAAACTAGCCAATATAGCCTGACAGTGAGTGAGGAAGGAAGGGTGATTTGAATTGAAATAAATATATTGTCGTCTCCCCCCTGGTTACGCTTTGATCCGACATGGCATGCTGAGGACTTGATTCCGTGAAGATGATGATCCCATATATTTTCATTGAAAAAGACGTTCGAGTTAGACGCAATCTCCTGCAGTGAGTTCAGTACACGAGTGCACAACGATTTGGTGAAAAGAATTGGAAATTGGACTCGACGAACCTGAAAACTTGTAAGTAAAGTATGTGCACCAATCATAATACACAATAATGGTTCCAAAATCGTGTGCTATTAGCACAACAGTAGTCAGTCACTAACTAACTAACTAACTAACTAACTATAGTAAGTAAGTGTTGAAAAAATTTTACAATAGAAAAATATATACTATGTGCACTTGTAGCTAGTGTAGTATTCAGGAAGTCATTTTCTCCTTGTATTCTCATGCCATTCATTTTTGTCACCGTGATGATGGTCTGATGCAGTGGCAAGTTAGTAATTTTTCATATATTATAGTTAGTTAGTTAGTTAGTTAGTTAGTTAGTTGTGACTCTAACTACATGCGCATTTTGAGTGACTGCTTGCAAAAATGCTTCCCATCAACTAACTAACTACATATAAAAAATCCCATGCATAATTCTGTCTTACCTGCCTACCTACCGACCGACCGACCACCAAAAGCAATGGATATTATATCTAGTAGTGTCATGTACAGTAGTACATTTGAATGATGATGATAAAGTCATTATTTGTGAGCCATTATTTTCTCCTGCTAACTAACTAACTGACTAAAGTCACGTCTAAATTGCTTGATCTATGGGATACTAGTGTAACGTATCTAATGCTACGCAAAATCACCAATACTTGATAGCAGTTAGAAATCATGGTAGCCATTTGTCTATATAATGTGCTGACTAACTAACTAACCAACAGCAAGTCACAGAACAAGTTTCACGGGTGAAAAAAACTAACTAACTAACTAACTAACTAGTAGAGTTCAGCCTGTGGTCAATTTTGGAATTCACACTCCCTTGTAATGCATATAGTGTGTGTGTAAAGTTGGCATTTATGTATGGTCGGTAGTTAGTTAGTTGGTTAGGCGACAATCAAGGGAAAATTGTTTTCCATTGAAACACTGTAACTGTAACTATAGAGTGTGAACTAACTAACTAATACACAATGTGTGGCATGCAAAGGGATGCATTGTTGTCCTGTGGTCCAATACTATTTCCCAAAGAGAAGACAAAAAAATCCAATCACGATCAATCATAAGTCTGTGTGGCATAATGGGCCATTTTGGTGAGAATTTATGATTGCCAAGATTGCACATTAAAAAGCAAAGTGTGTGGCGGCCCTTTCAGTAAGTTTTGGGACGCAACCAACAACTCGTATGTATATGCAATGTATTATTATTATTATTACCATTTGCTCCTGCTTTATCACTTTTTTTTGCCCTACACAGGGAACGAATTTTTAAGCAGATTGAGTGTTGCTGTGAAAAGTGCACGACTTGAGTACGAGGCAGTCCAATTCTTTCCGCAGGAGTAAGTTGGTTAGTTAGTCCAATGTACATACTGATGCTATACAATGATGACATGGTGTCAAAATGATGCACAGGAGTGTACCAAGATGTGCGAAATTGGTTTCCGTGTGTGGTTTCATTTTTGGGCTCTTGCTCTTACAGTATACACAGTTCTCACCTTTCGGCTCTTGGTAACACAACACATGTGCACTATTCAATTTTCAGGCTAATGGCTCCGTGTTCATAATTTCGTGCTTTATGGTGGTCCCAAAAGCCAACTTAAATATCAGCAGAACTGAAAAGTGTGTGTGTGTGTGAACAAAGTGTGCTCCTTTATTGCATATTGGTTACTTTGCTAGTTAGTAGTTACTACCCTACATAATAATAGTAATGATGATGATCATAATAGTAATAACATGATGCATAATGCGAGACATGTAAAATATTTTCCGCACAGAATGCAACAATGTATTTTTTACAGCTTGGGTATATAATTCTGCTATAACTAACTATATCCCTATTTCCAATTTGCAAAGTATCATTGTTAATTTCATGAGTCTTTCTATAGAAGTCTTTGCCACATATCTAAATAAATGTTGAAAAGTTTTAAACTTGTAACTATCCTATGATAATTTGTAACACACATGCTGCTAAAGGTACTATGTAATCATATGCCGTTAAAGATGGAAACCAATGTTTTTTTACATTGATCATTCTGGGCGGACTAAAACATTCAAATGACGTGCTATATATATTATATATTGTTCAATATTTATTCTGGTAAGTGAGCCCTTGTTTTTGCAGACTGTGTGAGCCTGTAATCATGAGGCTCATAAATATAGAGATGAAAACATTATGTTCATGAGTCCATGTACGTGTGAAAAAGAGAAGAATACGAGTCACAGTTAGGTGCTATATACAGTGTGCATCTTTATTTATGCATTATTATAGTTTTGAGTTATGAGATTTTCCACGGGCAGTCTCACAATGGTGAACCATATAGGCATAACAAGTTTCCTCAAGATCTGGAAACAATAGAACAAGACGGGAGAAAAGGATGAAAAAAAACGGTCGGCACACAAAAAAGAACAATGTAAAGCCTCTAGGTGTTACACACATTATAACTAACTGACGTTCCAACTCTAACTAAAGGTTGGATCATGTTTTCCAATTTGTGTGGTTTGCCTGCCGGCCAGATCATATTTTGTGGTGGGTGGCGAAAATGACTTCATTTTCTAACTAACGGAGAACAGCTTGACCATTCCTTTTTAAATCACTCACTATACGTTCCAATCATTAGTAGTTAGTTAGGGAGTGAGCCTCCGCTAAATCTGACAAAAATTCGCTATAAATTCTCTAACTAACTAACTAACTAACCTATCAACTGTCAATCTAAACATTAAATATATCTGCTAAAAAAGAATATGCATTCCTTATACAATATAAACCTGTGAATCGGATGAGTTGGTTAGTACACGAAATCACACTTTAAGTCTCACAGTCAAAAGTCATTTTAATGTGAGATCAAAGGGGACAATAAAGTTTAAAAACTCTCCGCATTTCAGCAAAGATGTATGATTTCCATGAAATCCTGTCAACAATACCAATTATTGTTCCTTACATACAGCCAGATAAATAGCTCATGAAACGATACGAAACCACCCAGCAAACCATAATGTAATATAATATAACATCATGCGATGGCACAGATCATGTCATATATAATTGTGCTAACTAACTAACAATTACAGAGTGTGATTTCCATATACGAGATTCATGATACTTTGCTCACTCACTCACTATATGTGTGGGCTGGCAATTAACTACGCTCACTTTGAGAATAAATGAAAACACATAATAATTTGTTCGCTTGGTTAGTTAGCTAGATTGTGTGGCTGCTTTTGTGCATGTATAGATACATATGAGAGAGAGAGGCTGCCTAAGGTGAGACACCGGGATGAATAAACTGCCGTCAGTACCTGACTTTGTCATTCATCAAAAACTCTTACTCATGCACCACGATAATCATCATCATAGTCATGTTAATTACTTATGATGGAGACGTGGAAACGTACACATAATGCGTCCTCCTGGTGGCAACTAATCTCACAGCATAAGTATATGATACAGTGAGTTGGGGACTTGCTAAAGTACTAGTATTGTGTGCAACACGACATTTTTAATGTGCACTGAATACTTGAGCTAATTAAATACTCTGGTCTTGTCAAGTGAGAAAATGTGGGCACTTGGGAGGTATTCAACATTGTACTGTATAATCAATCTCTGGTGGTGTATTCTTCATAAGAGATGATTTCTTCAATAGCACTTTTTTCAATGATTATAGCAGTAGTCCGTTTTAGTTTGTGTGCTGATTTCATTAGCTTATAGGATGTAGAATGCAAAATGGGCAAAAAGTGGCCCGAATATGGAATCTATATAAGTATACCTGAAGCTAATGAATAGTGGGAGACAATTATTAGAGTCTAATGGAAAGTGATGGCGTTAATTTTGTTGGAGTATAGTTGATTGGCAGTTTAATTTTGTCATTTTTGTGACCTCTGAAGAAGTGAATATAGAATAATTATGGATGAAAGTAACTAACTATGTGAGTAACAACTATAGCTGGGCTAGTGTTTGTTGGGGTTATGATGATGAAAAAAATGTGGTCAGATGACTTTAATTGTAGCCAGTGTGAAATGATGGATGTGATGGAGCATTGTTTATACATACCAATTAGCAGGTTGGTACATCTGGGCAGGTATGTATTAAATGGCCACACATTCATTTCGCAAATTACCATGTATTTTGCATAAAGGAGTTAAGATGTTGTTTTCTGGCAGCGCCGCCAAACAGCACCAAAGGCATTTTACCACACTGACTCATGTAATAAGTGGTTCCGTGACTTTAATTGCGAGATAATTTAGTAATTAATCTTGTCAGCATAAATTTTATCAAGTAGAAACATTTTATGGACATGAAATATTCCCTTTTCATAGATTTTTTCAGAATCACCAATCAAGGCACATATAAGTTGCACAGCTCTATATCTCTATTAATTTGGGATTGTTAGTTTGAACTTTATCAAACTAGCATGTAGCATAAGCTAACTGTGGACAATTTTTAATGTTCATCATAAATTTAATTGTTTAGTTAGTAAGAAAGGAAGCTAACTATTTTTATTCTCTTCAAATTATAACTTCCGCCAATATGAAATTTTTAGACAGGTATATACAACAAACAAAAAAATGAACCAGATCAACGCATGAAATGAAACCACGATAAACATTGCATTTTTCTACCTAAAGTCAAATTTTCCAACCTTAAAAATAATTTTGACATGATTTCTTGGGTTTTTGATTTCCTTCTTCTAAAATTCTCAAAATGGAAACCTAAAATTATAAAATTTTGCCCAATTTTCTACGCTAGCTAGCTACAAACCAAGTCTCATTGTTAGTTACCCAATAAAGAATCTAGAATGAACGTTACCCATGCAGAGTGGCTTTCTTCTCTCCCTTTTTTATGCACACTGTCAGGGATGAATACAAATGAGCTAGTTCAAGCTATGAAGCTGTCTAATTAATCTTGACATTTTTGATTTATGCAAACACTATGCAAAATCCTAAAACACTAGCTACACATTAAAACTGCTAACTAAATATGAGGCTTTCTGGCAATATTACACTGGTTAGTTAGTTAGTTAGTTAGAATACAGGCCACATCACAGGTCGTGCTAGTTGAATCCAATGTTTATCACAACGGTAATTAGATATTGTGTGAAATCTTCATTAACTATGCTTCTTGACTGCACAACCAAATCCAATGAATCCTGTTTGAGCACTTTTACAGTAGTTTCTTCATTTCATTAACTCTTTGGCTAACTAACTAAAATTGAACCCATGAAATACAAAATTTTTAGATATTCTTCAGTCCATTTCATTGGAATTAGAATCCCTGAGTAAGTCTAATAGTACTTGGTTAGTTTACGAAATTATCTATGTATGTAGATATTTTGTCTTTCTCTTTTTTATGCCACACTAACTTAGACTGTGGAGGAAGGAAGACAATTAGGATCACAGAATAATGCCGAGTGAGCAAAACTTAGATCAACCGAGTGAGTCAGTGAGAATTTTCTCCACGGGATACTCAATTCATAATACAATTCATTGGAGTGGAATATAGACAACATTATTTTTACACCGCTCTCATCAGTTCCCAATGCACTGGTGGCTACTCTGCTAACGAATCGAGCACAACAGACAATGAGTATCGACATAATGAAGACGTTCCGTGAACTCGGAAATAAAGTCCTTGAGAAAACTTGCGGTTCATGTAAAAACGGAGTGAAAAATTCTGATTGGGATCGATTTTTAGTATTCCCAGCAGATTGTGTTGCATACTACTGTGGACTAATTGTAATCAAAATGGATTCAAGATTCGTTTGGTGCATTTGTTACTAAAGTATATTGGGGCATTGACTTGAAATGTTGACAAAAGTAGGCTAGTGTTTGAAAATGGTTAGATTTATTCAGGTGGATCCATTATTGTAATTCCATGTCTCCGTAGTGGAATAAAAATGATCATGTCAGCTTGTACGTATATGTGTTAAAGGGAAAGATGAAACTAATTAATATCAGAGGATGTCATAGGCAGGTGGTCTTTCAATTCGGCTGCTTTAGTTATGTTGTATTCATTGTGAGATGGAAAAAAGTAAGTTCAAATGGAGAAACAATTATTAGAAAATACGGCCATTTGGATAATACATACACTGTAAACCAATGGCTACAATCTATACTAACTAAACTAGACTGACTTTTCGCAAAAATTTCAACTTTCTGAAAGCCATAATTTAATTTTTAAGCAGTTTGTCCCATTTTTACCCGAAAACTGCAAAGTATGCTGATGAAAAACACTAATTACCATTTATGATGGTTAATTATTCACGACATCCTCGAAATGAATGAAACCAGAAGCATGACAAAACTTTGTTTTGTTAATTCCCACTTTCCCCTTGTCATGCTGCTGATGAAGAGACGCAGTTGGGAAATGAGAGCGAAAGGAATTGTACATGCATAACATATTTATTCGATGCTGCATTATATAGCATTGACTAACTAACTAACTAACTAACTATAATTCTAATGCAATCAAAATAATCAGCACTGTCATTTGTGTAATCATACAGCGTGCCAATACTAATGATAGGACTGAAGCCGATGAAACACATTTTTAAGCTCACTCAGGTTTCAGCTTATATATATTAGTTAGTTAGCTTCATTCATTCCTTATGTATATAGCATAATTTATGTTTGCTTTAAGTAAAGGTTATGGATAGCATTCATTTCATATAACAAATACAATGGCATGGAGTGTTTCTATAATGATGGGCTCGAGTTTCGTAAAAGTAAGCGGAAATTAATCTAGCAGCACGACTCAGTAACATTTGTCAATTATGATTAGTTTGGTTGTGCAACTGTCTTGAGATTCTAGCAATGGAAAATGCCAGTGGACGCTGCTGCCAGAGAAGCAATAAAAATTATTCCCCACCGCGTGATTGTGTTTTCACAAAATATTGGTTTGAAAATTATTATTTTGGTTTCCATACACACTTCTTGTTAGAAATAAATTCCAATTGACATGCTTTTTTTCATGGATTAGTTATTCATAATATGTAATGCGCTTGTATTGAGAATTAAATTATTAGAAGAAGTCGTGCTGGTATTGACAATAGATTGTATAGTCTCTCAGCAGCCCATTTCCTCTATTTATTCAATTATTGCAGTGAAAATTAAAAATGGTTAACTCACAACTAACTAACTAAAAAAAACCCTGGTTAGTCTCCCTGCATTAACATCTCTGTAACTCACTCAGTGAATTATTTTATTATGGGTCCTCCTGTTCACATCCTCAATTCAACAATACACTCTAATAACTAACTAACTAACTAACTAACTCTATAGTATTTATATTTTCATTATCTTTGTAGTCGTTCGTTACCCACAGTAAAATTTAATTTTTGTCCCTCCTCCTATGGCAATAACAATAAAGAATATGCATGTGAAACTAACTTATAGTATAGCAGTTAGTTACTAGTACTATAGTCACTAGCATTTCCTTTTGGGTCCATTTTTTAAGCATCTCATCTCCAGTCATGTTGTCATTATGTCGTATCCGGTTACATACACTCAATTCTATTGTTATTTTTACAATTTACTCTCGCGGCAAATTCATTTAGCCTTTTCCCTATAGCCAACTATAACAAACTAACCAAACCACTGGTGACTATTCCTTTTATAAAGTTACTATAGTTTTGTTTTGTCCAAGAATCCGAATTGGCTCAAATGAATGCACAAAAAGCACCGGAACCGGGTCGAATCATAAGAGCAAGAATACACGCATTTTGTGATCATTATGTATAAGTATAACTAACTACGACCATAGTAATCCAGTTTCTCTCCATATTTCCCCCTTTCATAAATCATTGGTATCAACCACATTTGATCTTAACTACATACAATACCTGTAGTTTAGTTTAGTTAGTACATTTGGGTGCACACGTTGCACATAAGCAAGATTAGTGAACGTCTTAACCGTGTGCTATAAAAAAAATATCGGCATTCTTGAAAAAAGAGGGCTTTTGTGTGCAACATGAAGGCTATGGAATAAATACACAGAAAAACGAAACGGATGATGGAGTGGAACTAGAAGTTAGTTAGTTGGCAAGATAATAGTCCAAAGTAGACAGGTTAGTGTTTTTGATAGGAATCCAGATTATTATTATTATTGTATAGTTAGTAGTACGAGTTGACTGTGCCAGCCATAGCTTATAGTTAGTTAGTTGTGCTGTGTTAGAGAGTAAGTGGCACTAAAAATGATGTATTATTGTGGAAATCATAAGCCAGGGAGAGAGGAAAAACGGAAAGGAAAAGCACGGTAGCCCATTTGGCCACCAAAACTGACTGAATGTTATGTTGTACAGGGAAAAGTACCACACAGCATGAAAAATGAATGGTAACTCTAAATACTACCTTCCGAACCACCCGAACGTTTCAGAAAGTCGGCTTTTGATCCTCAATTTGGCCAAATTATCCAATCTTATCGAGACAAAGAGGGAGGTCGGCTCATCCGTTCTCACTCTCACTATACACTTTTTTATATGTACTCTTTTGGTGGTTGTTTCAATGGGAACTTAACCAGCAACAATGGTTGTCCAAATGGATTATATTATTACTATTGTTGCCATTCCTATATGTTACAATGCTTTGGAAACTACACAAGGCGCTGGAAAGTATAAACAATTGTTAGTTTGAAAACAACTACTGAGATCATAATGCTCTATCTCAAGCAATACACTATTTTGGCCTTAATAAATTTTGTCGTTAGTTTTAGTTAGTTAGTAGGAGCGAATCAAGTTTACATAAAAACAGCCGAAAAGCAAGTCACAGTTATAAAATTGATCTGACTGCAGTTTTGAGGATTGCAAAAATTGTACGATTAAACGAACTCCTAGTGAAGTTCAATCGAAATTATGATAGAGAGTCCTGCCCGAATATCTCATATTTATCTGACTTGTAGTAGCCCCACTTTAGCGCCACCGTCTACTATATTTAAAGCTTCTATACTTATAGAAGAAAGAAAAAATCCTGTCTCAGCGTGTATTGAACACGGCTTCTCATTCTTTTAAAGAAGTTTTTCGTCAACCTTGGGAGGGAACTGTAAAAATATAAAAATTCAATTTTTATTAGGGAGGGAGTGAGATATTCGGGCAGGACTCTCTATCATAATTTCGATTGAACTTCACTAGGAGTTCGTTTAATCGTACAATTATGTAGCGAGAGTCCTGCCCTCTATCTCATATTTATCTGACTTGTAGTCTTTCAAAGATGACAGAAAAACTGACAGTAGCTGCACAGTTTACATTTTTATCCTTTTTATTATAAGAAAAAAAAATCTTGCCAATAAATATGCAAGGTTGAATTCATTTGAATTGATAAGTGAAAAGTAACATGATTAAGAAAAAATGTTATTATAATAATCGGCAGAATTATCCAGAGGTTGGTTGTAGAACTGAGCGAAAACTTTTGAGTTCTCGCTCCAAGATGCCGCCTTTTTTATTTCATCAATTGCAACACCTTTCCTCAGAGCACAGGAAGTTGATGCATGTCGAACACTGTGTGGACCAAAAATGTGAGTGTCAATCCCACTTGATTCGAGACATTTACGAATCCAATTTGAAATTGTCTGCTTGACCACTGGCTTATGAGGAGTTGAAACGCTTATAAACAATTGTTGGCAGCTTTCCTCACGTAATGGTTGCGTGACTTCCAAATAATTGCGAATAGTATTTGCCACGCAAAGCACAGGGTCCTCAAAGTTTTTGAAACATAATGTGGGTTGTATTTTTCCGGGTTTGCTAGTTTTGATTCGACTGGAAATAAAAATTCGAATACATGAGCCCGTATCAATTATGTCACTTAGTTTTATGACGGAAAGAGAGTTAATTCTATGTGAACTTGCTAACGCCATAAGAGTGGCACATCTTATTGTTAGCTGCTGTAAGGTTAATGATGATAGTGGCCATAAGGTCCGTAGATATTTTAAAACAACTTGTGGGTTCCATGTGGACCGATATTTAGGTTGCGGAGGTCTTAGTTGACCCACTCCACGCAAAACCCGAGAAATGACGGGGTGAGAACCGACGGAATAGTTTTCGATTGGATCGAGTAACAAAGATAATGCTGATTTTGCACAGTTAATAGAACTGTAACCAACTCCCTCATTAAAATGAGATACTAAAAATGAACTTACAGTTGAAACGTTGGTTGAAAACAATGATTTGTTCTGTATAGAACAGAATTTGAACCACCGTTTGAACCACGATTCGTACTGATTCCATGATCCTTCTGTTAATGATGAGAGTAAAACTTGCATTGCTGATTCTTGCATCCCTCTTCTCTGCCAGCATTTCCGCATAAGATCCCTGCCATTAGTATAAGAGATTTTCTCAAAGGATGCCGGCTGAAATTGCAAGTAAGCAAATCGTTAGTAGGACCAAACTTTATCAGTTTACTGGCAAGCATTGACATAAAAAGAGGAAACCAGGGTTGACTCTCCCAGTTTGGCACAACCACTATGCAATGTGATGAATCAGTGAACATTTTGTTCAATACCCTTGAAATTAGATTAAAAGGTGGAAAAATGTATGAAAATAAATCCCATTTTATTGTAAACGCGTCAACATAAGTTGACATGGGATCTGGTTTCCAAGATGCAAAAATTGAACATTTTGCATTGTTATACGATGCGAAAAGATCGATTTCTGGTAAACCGAATTCTGTTGTAATTTCAAGAAAGGCATTTGAACTTAGAGTCCATTCAGTTTCCAAATTAATGTTACGCGAGGCGTAATCAGCCATGACATTTTCCGATGACGAAATGTAACTAGCTTTTAACCAAAGTTTACGATCGGAAGCAAAATTCCAAATTTTTTCTGTAACAGAATGCAAATGAGTGAATTTAATGCTGCCCATCCGATTTATATAATGTAGGGCACAAGTATTGTCAATTTTAAGCAAAATTTGACAGTTTTCAATTGAATTGGCAAAAGAGCGTAATCCATAGTAAGCCGCAAGTAACTCTAACTGGTTTATATGGAGGTTTCGCTCTTCACTGTTCCACACACCACTGATGGACTGGTCCCTGCAGAAGGCTCCCCAACCTTTTAAAGATGCATCGCTAAAAATCTCTAAGACATAACTATCATTGTGAATAGGATTGCTTGGATTTTTAAGAGCAGAAAGCCACCATAGCAAATCAGATTTTTGTGTCTGATCAAGGGCTGTAGTGGCATTAAAATTTTTATCGTTTCGATACAAAGCCGAGACTTTGAGTCTCTCAAGGGATTTAGTATGTAGCATACTATAGGGTATTGCTGGAGATATTGCAATCAAAAAACCGATCAATTCTGCAAGACACTGAATTGTAAAGACTTTTAATTTCAGCATATTTGCAATGCGAGTAAACGCTTTTTGGATTTTGTCGGGTGGCAAAAATATTTTCATTGCATGCGTATCGATTCCAAATCCTAAAAATTTCACAACTTGACCAGGTTTGATGCGTGATTTTTCCCAATTGATCAAAAAACCTAAACGGGTCAATGTATCTACGGTCAAAGAAACATACCGTTTACAAATAGCATACGAGGATGCTGCGATCAAAATATCATCAAGATAGATGACGAGAATTACTCCTTGCTTTCTCAAATAGGTTACCACAACTTTCATAAGTTTTGTAAATACACGAGGGGCGGTGCACAAACCAAATGGTAAGCATTGAAATTCATAAATTTGATTATCCCAATTGAATCTTAAAATTTTTTTAGAATCCTTATGAATTGGAACCGCGTAATACGCGTCTTTTAGGTCAATAGTTGACATATAATAATTTGGCTTTAGAAGCCTTAGAGCAGTTGATAAATTTTCCATTTTGAATTTATAATTCATAATGTAAAAATTCAACTTTTTTAGATTAAAAATAAATCGTTTCGTGCCATCCGGTTTTGGCACTAGAAATACCTTTGAAAGAAACTGGTCAGGTTTAGATTTGCAAGCTGAAATTACTCCTTTGTCAATAAGATCGTTTATGGAGTTTGAAGTTGCAACAAAGTCAGTTGCTGATATATTGTTTGCGATAAGATCGCTTGAAAGTTCGTTTGGGGGAGAATTAAGAAACGGTATTTTGTATCCTTTCAACAATTTTATGATGGATGGAGGAGCGTCAATTTGTTTCCATTCATCAATGAAAAACTTTAATCGACCACCGTAGTTTCTTACCTCATTAGTTATCGACGGTAAGGTCGGCGCCCGCTCTCCTTCCTCGATGTTGTATGCTTGGGACGAGGAGGCGGGCGTTTGTAGTTTTCCGATACAGATTTATTTGCTGCAGCATTAGAAAATGCTTGAGTACTTTGTCGCACGTTAGCAACTGATTTTTTCAAAGTCTGCTTCGATAATGCTTGAGCTTGTTTGACCTTTTCTCGCACGTCACTATTAAATAGTAACGGGTATATTGGAAGATCGGATAAGACTTCCTTCGTATCATTGTCTGTAATAGACATTTTGATTTGCTTTCTCCGATAGTACGAGGCAGAGTAAATAGTACCGGCTAAGTAACGGCCAGCCTCACTTAAGTCCTTGATTACTTTTGCTTTGTTAAACTCAAAATTATCGTTCAACATTGAAGTCAGTAAGTTGCCAATAATGGTTGCTGGCACTGACATGTTAATCTGCATCCTTTTAAAATTGTCGTCTCTGTCTTTAGCAAAAGAAGAGATCGACTTACCCAGTTCAAGATTGAGCTCTGGTGCTCCTAGTAGAGAATCCTTTGGGACGGGAAATTTGCTTTTGATCAGATCTCGCTCAGTTTTTTCCAACCCTTTTTGCAAAACACCGTTCCAGTTTTCGTTTAGTAATGCATGTAAGGGAGTTCCTTGTTTTAATGGAGCCGCCGGATTAGATCCTAGCAGTAGTTCCAAATCATTGTAGTCGGTACTTATGTCGACTACATCATTATCGTCAACAGGGTTTGAGCTAGGCTCATCTTTTTTCGAATCTTTGTCAATATGTGTTGACCTAGGGTCATTCGTTCGAGCAGTAGCGCTCTTTTCAACCGATTGTGATCTTGAATGATCACTACTTATTGAAGAATCGGTTTCGTTGTCCGAAAACAATTTGCGGCGAGATCGTTTTTTCGGGTGCTTAACAATGGCGGTTAGATCCGCGAGGGATTTTGCCATTTCACGCACAGTTTCCTTTAGATCCTGAATTTCATCCCTTTTCCTTTTTCTTCGCTTCTGCTCCGGAGAACGGGAGCGACCCATATTATATCCAGAAAGCTAAAGGATAATATTGGGTAAAAAGTATTATGGGTGAATTGTACATAAAATTTTACGAAATCATAAAGTTAGTATGATACTACCTTTATCCGAAACCAGGGGTTCTGTTCAACACTTACCAAGTGATAAAAACCCCTTTTTACAAGAAAATTTCAAATAGTTTTAATTAAAAATGGTGCAGCGTTATACAGGAGATGCAGACGGCAGCGACTAAAGAGAAGGAATGAGAAGCCGTGTTCAATACACGCTGAGACAGGATTTTTTCTTTCTTCTATAAGTATAGAAGCTTTAAATATAGTAGACGGTGGCGCTAAAGTGGGGCTACTACAAGTCAGATAAATATGAGATAGAGGGCAGGACTCTCGCTACATAAATACTTACTTATAGTGCGGTTTGAACGTATAAAACAAATGGTAGTTTTTTGTACACACACAAACATACTTTCTCCTGGTTCTGATTGAAATCTGATCAGCACAGAACGAACGCTGAATTACTTTCATTATTATTTCATTATTGAAGGGGAATTCATCATTTGCTCATGCTGTGAGTTGGGCCTATAGATGTGAGCATATCAAGGAAACTCATTAGGTTGCATGCAACCACAATAAATCCGTAGTAGTACGTTCTTAATCTGTCCATAATTTTTTCTCTTGTTCTAGCCACACTAACTAACTAACACTGTATTTTAGTGTTCCTTTAGCCACTGTTGTTGAATTGCTTATTTATAAAATTTTACACATTGGACATTATAATGACATCACCTTATAAAGCTGTTCGTTTAGTAACTAAATATAAAGGTCTTGATAAAGGTCTTAATGGTGACCAAAAAAGCCGCATAAAAATCTGAAATACAGTGTTAGTTAGTTAGTAATTGAGTCAATTAAAGGCACAAATCGTCCACAGCTTTTTAGGGTGGCTCTTGTTTCCCATTATTGTTATTATTATATTTATATTACGACTGATTAAAAGAGTGTACGTCCTCACAGTTTTTCTTGATACTCTTGTATTCCCCATGTAGTTAGTCAGTTAGTTTGTAATGATGAGTCTTTTTTTGGGGGAAAAAGGACCACCGCACTCACTAACTAATAACAGCATAAGTTGCTCTTTCCCTAATATAGGAGACCATATCAGGGAAAACTTCCGTACCACATCTGTCTTGTCCTGAGTGAAGAAATGAAATAATTATAATAACTAACTAACTAGTTGTAAATATGATGATGATGATGATGAATGTGTGCTTTTACGCATTTTATCATCAAGTTGCCCACTTTTTTTGGCCCGCTCCAATGCATGGAGAGTTAGGACCATACGTAATTTACATGAAGGAAACAACACCTATTAATTTGAGTTGTTATTATTTTCCGTCCGTGAAAAAAAAACTTGTTCCGGTTTAGTTAGTTACAAATGCAATTAATTTCCAAGGGCTCTCTTCACTTTGCATTTTTATTAATTTCCATACTGATTTGCATTGGGAGTAGATTAGTTTTGTCGTCAAGTTTTATTAATATCATCATTTAAGGACTGCATGCATTAAGTAACCAACTTCCTAACTAATTTGGCATAGTACAAACATTTTGTTCTATATTGTAGCCATGGTTCAAAAGTTTTCTAGAAATTAGAATATTTTGTTTATCAGTCCTGACATTACAAATCATATAAGCAGGATTTTACATCACTCACTAACTAACTAACTAACTAACAAGCTAAAGGGTGAATATTATTTACTGGTAGAGGAAAGAATTTGAGGAGCAGCATTAGATATTCCATTCAAATGGCGAGTTCTTGAAAAAGAGAGCAGTCAGTTACTAAAAGAGTTCTTCCGCCGGCATTTTGTTCGATTATCATGATTACTACCTTCAGTGCTGGCACTTATAGGATCACTAATCCCGGCATCATTTATGCCAAGTTCCCTTCACTTTGGTGTGAGTGCCGTAAACTAACTAACTAACAATAAACGTACTGCCTAGCTAGCTAGCTATAACTAACTAACTAACTGACTATAAGTAACGTTTTCTACACTCTCTTGTCCACTGAAGGTGGGAAAAACGTTTGAAAGAAAGGTGAAATCATGTCTCTCTTTATATACATAACATGCATGCTCGTATTTACGATGTTGATTGCACATAGCTGTGTGTGTGCACTGAGCACCCTATATATATCAAGAGAAAAGAGCCAAGCCCACATATCAATATCACGCGCGCCTCTCTTTTCCCGTCGGCTCCTCTCATCTCATGCCGACAACCAAACAACAAGTTATGCATGCATGCTTATGACTGCCGCGCACTTTTTACCCCCACTGTAGTACAAATTGGAACTTCTAAAACTATTTGCTTGCCTAAATCAATAGGCGTCTTTAGCATATAAGTTTGGTTAACAAATCCGATCCGATTAACTGATTAATTAGCAATGACTAGCAAACAATTGGATCATGACCTCAGGGATCGAAAAAACTGCATTTTCATGAGATTTGATGCATTTGAAATATCTCATCATTTCAGTGGTGACTACACTAATAAAGCAATGAAAGGGAAATATCCAGTAGTTAGTTTAGTAGCGAAAAAAAGGTTTTTTTATCTGCATTGAGCAAAAGGAAAGGCAAAGTGAAAACTGAGCTCCCTGCCCAAACTAGAGCAAGTACATAAAGAGCAATAATAAGAACTTGATAATCAGATAGTTTAGCTGCCATCATTGAACTAAAACAACAGCATTGTGTGTACATTTTGAGTTAGCGTTGAATATTATAGGTTCGTGAATATGCAGGCCAAGCCTAGAAAAGCCCTCAGATATGTACAACTGATCCATAGTGAGTGAGTGTGAGAGCGGCAAATGCGGCCAAAGGTAAACCACGACTAATTAGCATTATTGATCTAATCAAAACAAAAGTGGAGACTGCTATTGTTTCAGAGAGCACAAGGGATTTCTCACATTCCGCCGGCCTTATAAGCCCCAGGAATACAAATATGTGCTGTGCATACATGTGTTTATGCGAGGCTTTGCTAACTAACTAACTAACATTCGGGAACCAAACATGGTATGGTGTGACTTATGAAAAGTGTGTGCAATCATTATTATTAATAAGGTGGCCAACGCATTGCAAATCCATTGTTGATAACATGAGCAAACTCACACTTTTGAGCTTGATGTCAGTCAGTCAATACAGCTCATTGATTCCACTAAGTCAGTCAAAACTGAAGCTAAAGCTTGGAGTTAGTTAAGTTACAAATGCTAATGAATGGAAACAAACTACATAGGCGAGAAAAATTCGATCCTTTTACGGATTCTGGATACTAGAATTTGCCAGCTCTTGTTTTAAATGGTTATTCGAGTGGTTAGCAGTTTTTATTATTTGCTGGTCTGGTATATAAGATTGCACCAATTGCTTGAATAATGTATTTGATTTTAAATTTTTTCCTCATTAGTATTAGTGAATGACTTTGGTTGCTCACAGTAAGTTAGCTAGTATAGTTTGGCCATTGCCAGAAGGATTAAATATTGAACAGCATGCAAGCTAACTAACTAACCACACTGTATTGAGTTTCATTTGGCTTGACCATAGCATTAACTCACAAAGAAGGCATGCAATGGCGGTCATGCAGAGTGTGTGTAGAATGAGGACCCAGTGTTTACCTGCAAATTAAACGATACAAGTGGGATTCATCACCACCACTATGATTACTAGTGTTGGTCATAGATATTTTCATTAGTAGTTTCGTTGAGTGGGCAGATAAGTAGCCAGTATAATTTCGTTAATTGCAAACAGTTACATAGGATGGGAAATGATATGTCTGGGCTATGGGAGTGAGTGGAATCGCTAATCAAGTCCGTTTCATATTCATTCATTTTGGATATTTACCAACGGACTAACAAAATACACTTTTAGTTAGTAAGGTAGTTAAGTTTTTATGTAAAATTTCAGGCACTACACGGGCAAAAAAAAACATAGATATTATTGCGCTACCCAAGGAATTTAAAGAATCGTTCTACACTGGCATTCTATATAACAGAATGTTACCCATAACTTGCCACCTATTCATATTCACTGTATGGTATATGCCAGCATAATCTCCGAATTGTCTAACCAAGCTTAAAATCCTAAGCACGAGCTCCCAATTCTAGCATTAGATACAAAAACCCTTGGATTATCACACTTTAGAAAAATGAAGTACCACTCACTCAAAGGTGTTCCAT
>Ga0210040_10000493_pt1 | contig 66063 bp, 52 predicted proteins | sample CryGeyCG12114_NA_FD_185462 | JGI IMG/M metagenome (GOLD analysis project Ga0210040, IMG submission 185462) | Groundwater microbial communities from aquifer - Crystal Geyser CG19_WC_8/21/14_NA (SPAdes) (version 2) | ecosystem: Environmental > Aquatic > Deep subsurface > Groundwater | place: USA...
CCCCTGCGGGTCTCGAGCGCCGGGTTGAAACCGCCGAAAGTTCCGGGAGCAACGCACGTCGCGACCGGCCACTTTCCGCTTCCCGATACGCTGCCTTCCAAGCGCGAGCGGCCGTTTCTCTAGAGGCCGCTCGCTGCTAGATGCAAGCGATGCTTCGTGATTTCGACAGTTGGATCGCTCGGGCTCGACTTGGTATCCTCCTCGATGCCGATCTCGCGGCTCTTGCAATTACGTTGGCCGCTTCCGGCGACCGGCTGGCCGACAGTCCGGACGCCGCCGATCTGGCCTCAACGGGGGGACCCGGTTCCCTCTCCACGCTCTGGTCGCCGCCTTCGCTCGTTGCAGCGGGCTTCGCCGTCCCGAAGCTCGGAGTTCCCGGCCGTCCGGCCGGCGGAGTGGACATCTTGGGAAGCCTAGGGGGATACCGCGTCGCCTTCGACCGGGTAGGAGCGAGCAAGGTGCTTGAACGCTGCCGCTACGTCCACATGCTCGCCGGACGAGATTTCGCTCCCGCCGACGCCGCCTTCTTCTCGTATCGCCAACGCACCGGAGCGCAGGCGCTCCCGGCCCTCGCCATATCCAGTCTCCTCGCGAAGAAGCTCGCCATGGGCGTCCGCAAGGTCGGATTGGAGGTCAGGGTCGCCCCGCATGGCAACTTCGGCTCGAACTTCGACGAGGCGAGGGCAAACGCCCACCGGTTCTGCAACGTGGCGCGGCTGGTCGGAATCGAGGCGACCTGCCTCCTGACGGACGGGCGTGAAGCGCAGCAACCCTATCTCGGGCGGGGCGAAGCCATCCTCGCCGTTTCTCGCATCCTCGACGGGTCGGCATCCGAATGGCTCGCCAGCCATGCGGAGGACTGTCGACGGTGGGCAGACGCCCTCGGTGGCACGGCAACCTCCTTCGAGGCCGTGGCGTACGCCTTCGTCGCGAACCTCGAAGCGCAGGGCGGTTCCTTCGACGCGCTACGGTCCCGGGCGGCCGTAGTCGCAGCCGGCCATTCCAGCACCGTGGCCTCCAGGCACGACGGGTACGTGTCCTACGACCTCGGCAAACTGCGCGATGCCATCATCGACGCGAGACAGCCAGATGCGGGGACGACGTTCGCCGACGATGCTGGCATCGTCCTTCTCGTCAGACCGGGCACGTTCGTCTCCAAGGGCGAGCCGCTGGCATCGATACGCTGCCGCCCGCCCGCCCGGGCGCGCCTGTGTTCCGTGGTGGCGCAAGCGATTGATTTGGCGCAGAACCCTGGGGTGGCTACGCCACACGGGAACACGGGTGTTTCGGAGGTCGTACGTGTCTGAAATCGGGAGGTTCTGCTGTTTCACGTGTCCAAGGTACGACCAGACCGAGAGACGGCTGGACGACACTTGTCCCACTTGCGACCGCGAATACGGCTTTCCCCTGGTCGACGTGCCTTCGTCGATAGGGGACTTCGACGTCGAGCGTCCCCTGGGACGCGGCTTCTATGCAGCCACCTATGTCGCCAGGCCGCGGACCGGACTGAACCGTTCGCTCAGGGTGCTGAAGGTGAGCCCGGTCGAACTGTACAGGACGTTCAGGAAGTCGTTCGCCGAGGAGATGGAACTCCATGCGAGAGTCGCGGACGGAGCTGATCACGTCGTTGCCGTTGACAGCATGTTCGACGCCGAAGTCACCTTCGGCGCGCTGACGCTTCCCTGCCATGTGGCGGTTCTGCAATACGTCGAAGGCGAACCGCTGGCGCGGCATTTGTCCGGCGCGAGCCCCCTCTCCGCCGCTCAAGCCGCCCAGATCGCCTGCGACCTCTTCCGCATGAAGGAAGAGTTCGAACGGCAGAGGGTGCACCACAACGATCTGCACGCCGCCAACATCATCGTGCAGACCCTGCCGCCGAACCGACGGCGGGCGGACGCCATCGAGCCCGCCGTGCGCGCCATGGCGATCGATCTCGGCTCCGTCGCGGAGGATCGACGGTCAGGCGGAATATACCTTGGTGATCTGCACTGGATCGGGAGACACGTCCACGCCATGGCGGCTCGGCTTCTCGCCCCGGGGGATGCGGCCGACGATCTCGCGAAGCGCATCGGGCTCAAGCTCCACGGGATCGCACAGGGTCTCGCCGCAATCACGGAGAATCAGAGGACGCCCTCCGCCGACGACATGATCAAAGGCGTTAGGGAGCAATATCGACGAACGGCGGAGCCGTGGCGCCCCTGGCGCAACCAGGCTGTGCTGCGGACATTCGCCGAGTCCTACAACGCGCAGACGCTCGACGCCTGGTTCGTCCCGCAGCTGCTGGTCGATCCCGAAGGCGCATGGCTCCGCAAGGTGAGCGCGCCTGGTCCCCTCGTCATGACCGGTATGCGCGGATGCGGCAAGACGATGCTTCTCCACTCCCTGCAGTTCCACGCCCGCGCGGCGGTCCTGCCGCGCGAAGACGACGCCGACGCGCTGCGGCGCGTCGGCGACGACCAGTACGTCGGACTCTTCGTGTCCGCGCAACGCCTCATACCGGTGGATCCGAAGGCGGACCGGCCTTCGACGGAGCAATTGTTCGCCCGTCTCCTGGTTGCCTACGCGGCGCAGGGAGCGCGGGCGATGGCCCATCTGCAGGATCTGGATGGCGAAGCGCTCGCCTTCGAGGCGGGGGCCGGACTGATCGGCGCGGTCGTCGATTCGTTGGATCCACGTCCGACGATCCCCATCCCAACTACTGTCGAGCAGCTCGAAGGCTGTCTAAGCGATCTCCTTGTGAACGTGAGCCGCAGCGACTCGGTCCTGCGACTTGCGACCAACCCCAACACCGCCTTTCCCCTCCTCGCCGAAGCGATGCGCAGGGCGGCGCCGATCTGGAGGGACGCTCAGATACTCTTCCTCCTCGACGACGTGTCGACCCGGTATCTCGATCCGGACCGCATCGAGGACCTCCTGTCGTCGCTCCTGTTCCAGCACCCACACTGCGCCTTCAAGCTCACGTCGGAGGCCCAGACGATCTTCCTCAGTCTCAAGTCACCCGGGCAGGTGCATCCGGCGGCGGCGGGGCGAGATTTCACGACCTTCGATCTCGGCAAGGAGGTGCAGGCTCGGCTCAAGGAGCGTAGCGGCCGCGACTTCGTTACGAAGATCCTCGATGCACGCGCCCGCCTCTTCCCCGGCCATCACAGCCGGAGTTCGGCCGAGGTCCTCGGCGACGTCGATCTGGAGGCCATCGCCCGCAACATCGTCGAGACCCCCACACGATCGCGGGAGCGCAAGCGGCTCTACCACGGTCTGCGTGCGCTGACCGGAGTCTGTGTCGGAGACATCGGCGCGGTGATCCAGATATATCAGGAGATCCTGGCCAGCGGAGCGACGTCGGTGCCGGTGGCGCCGGAACGCCAGCACGAGGTCTTCCAGGATTTCTGCGCACGACACCTCTACAGCTTGGACAGGCGCGGAAGCGACCTCAAGACGGTGGCCCTCCAGTTCGCCGAGGCCTCGCACCAACTGCTCATCGAATCCGGCAAGGAGAAGCCGACCGGTCGCATCCGGCAGTATACCTCCCTCTACGTGCGTGTGACGTCGGGAGACGTTCCCGCCCAGATGAGCAGACTTCGGGAACTCGTCGACGCAGGCGTCTTCGTATTCACGGGCGGAACGGCCAGGACCAAGACCCACGATTCGGATCCCGTGCAGCAGTTCAAGCTCACCTTCCGCAAGCTCTACGGTCTCGCGAACTACATCGGCCTGTCTGACCGCGATCGCTTCGAGTTGTCCGGAGAGGACCTCGAGCGTTGGCTGGCGGAGCCGGAGGCGGGGAAGGAGATCCTTTTGAGGAACCTGTCGAAGTCATCGCTGGGGGAGCTGATCGAGGATGGCCCGTCCGACGACGACCCTCGCCAGTTCATGGCCGCTCCGGCAGCCACGACGGCCGTCATGGGCGTCCAGATGGATCTGCTACACGGACTCGACGAAGCGGCGGATGTCGATCTAGGGTCGATGATCCCGCTAGTTTTTCCGAGGCCACCCGCGGTCGAGGAGTTGAGCACCGACGATCTGGACGGCCGCATCGTGGACACGCTCGTTGTCGGCCTGGGCTTCGAAGAACGTACGCCGCGGTCGCTCGAACGACTGCTGTCCCTGGTCAGGCCCAAAGAGATCCTTGCGGTGAGCTACGACCACCCCGGCCATGCCGAGGCGATGATCGAGACGATCCGCGCCCATGGCATTGCCATGCGCGAGATCCACTACGGGCAGGTCGCAAAGGGCAGCGCTCCCGATCTCGTCGGTCGAGTCCTGGTGGACGTCACGGGACTGGCGAAGCCCGCCATCTTCGGCTTCGTCCGATCGGCGCTCGGCGCGTCCGGGGAGGTTCTCCTCACGTACACGGGAGCCGAGCGCTACTATCCGCTGGAGAGCGAGCTCGAACAGGTGCTCGAGGCCTACCGGACGACCGATCATCATCTCCTCCTGTCGGCCTTGAGGGACGTGCTCACGGGCGAGAGGCCGCCCTACCAGTCCATTCCGCTGCTCAACGCGGAGTCCGACGGCACTCGCCTCCGCGCCCTGTCGGCGTTCGCCTCGCCTAGGCACGAACGGCTCCTCCATCTGGCCGCGGAGGGTTGGTATGATACGGTACAGGTCATCACCGACAGCGCTAAGACTTCCCGTGCCGAGGTCGGCGGCATCGCCGCCGCCGTAGCTCTTGAGGATACCCCTGGAGGCGTAGTCGCATCGGCGGATGCCGGTGATCTCGCGGAGCTCGTCAACATACTGTCGAAGCAGCACGAAAGCTGGTTCTTCCACGGCGGCCTCGACTACGAGATAGGGCTGACCGGCAACAAGATGCAGGCGATGGCGGCTGCGATCGTCGCCGCCGCGCTCCCCATGAGCCAGGTCTGGTACGTGCAGCCCGAGTCCTTCGATCAACCGCGCTTCACGCAGGGTGTGCAGGCGTCGCGGCACTTCCGGGTGACCCGTGAACCGCTCGTGCCGGGTGCGGCTCCATGACGATGGCCACCATCCTCGATGAGCGTTTGGAGCGGGATCGGCTCACGGCCTCGGCCCGCAGCCAACTCATGGGGCGCATCGGCTCGAAGAACACGCGGCCCGAACTTCGCGTTCGCCGTGCGGCGCACGCGCTCGGTCTCCGCTACAGACTGCATGGTCGAAAGCTCGCGGGTTCTCCGGACCTCGTGCTGCCGCGGCATCGCACCGCGCTTTTCGTACACGGCTGCTTCTGGCACCGCCACGCCGGTTGTCCGCGTTCCTCGTCGCCGCGGAGGAATGCGGATTTCTGGCAGGCGAAGTTCGCGCGAAACGTCGCGCGCGACGCGGACGTCAGATCTACGCTGGAGTCACAAGGATGGCGGGTGCTGGTGATCTGGGAATGCGAGACGAAGTCGAAGTCCATGCTTGAGGAAAAGCTCGCGGATTGGTTCCCGGCGAGGTCGACATCAATCGGCGCATCGGAAACGCTCGACAACGCCGAGAGCACGATTATTGACGGTCGGTAGGGTGTGGTCGCGTCGGCGCGATGGTCGGCAGCCTGACGCCGACACGTCGGCGCGGCCTACGGGGGAAGACCGTATGCTGAACTGTGCCGATCTGTTCTCCGGAGCAGGCGGTTTCACGCTGGCCGCGCAACGCGCGGGGCTGCGCGTCCGCCTCGCCGTGGAGAACGACAGGCACGCGATCGTCACCTACCGCTCCAACATCTGCAAGGGTCTAGGAGCGCCGAACCTGATCGAAGACGACATTACGACGCTCAACGCTTCGAAGGCGTATCGCGAGGCCTTCCCCGATCGCGAACAATGCGATCTGCTGCTCGGCGGACCTCCATGCCAGGGCTTCTCAGCTCATCGCATAAACGACGCCGGCGTCGACGATGCGCGCAACGACCTCATCCACACCTACTTCGACTTCGTCCGGGCCTTCGCACCGAGCGCGTTCCTCATGGAGAACGTGCCGGGAATGCTGTGGGATCGGCACAAGTCGGCCCTCAAGAGGTTCTACTGGGAAGCGGCGCTCGCCGGATACGAGTTGAAGCAGCCCGTTGTCCTCGATGCCCGCAACTACGGCATCCCCCAGCGACGGAAGCGGGTCTTCATCCTTGGACTTCGAAGGGGTGTTGAGGCAGAGGAGTTGGAATGGCCACCGCGCCCCACCCATGGTGGCGAAGCGGCCCGAAAGGACGATCCCGAGCTTCTCCCCTGGGTCTCGTGTTCGAGCGTGTTCCGCGACGCTCCCGACGACGACGCGAACGATACGCACATGTCGCACGGCGAGGACCTGTTGAAGGCCTTCAGGAACACGCCGCCCAACGGGGGAAGTCGAAAGGATTCGGGACGTCTGCTGGAGTGCCACAAGGACCACGATGGGCATCGGGACGTCTATGGTAGGATCGATCCGCTCCAGCCCGCTCCGACCATGACGACCGCGTGCATCAATCCGTCAAAGGGAAGGTTCGTCCACCCCGTCGAGCACCACGGGATAACGGTGAGGCAGGCGGCCCGGATCCAGACCTTTCCCGACGACTTCGTCTTCCACGGCGGCCTCATGGCGGCCGGCAAGCAGGTGGGCAACGCCGTCCCGGTGGAACTCGGGCGCCTGCTGATCGCGCATCTGGTTCCCGCCCTTCGTCGGGCCCGGGTCGTGGATGAGCATGAACCGGGCGGGGATCCGTCCGAGAACGCCGTGGAGCCGCTTTTCGTATGATAAGCAACGTCCCGTTCCAGACGAAGGCTCGCACCGTCGATCATCTCGGCAGAGAGCAGATCGCGGATACGCCGACCGCCATATCGGAACTCTGGAAGAACGCCTTCGACGCCTATGCCCGCCATGTCGCGCTCGACATCTTCGACGGCCGCGCGCCGGTGGCTGTGATCCACGACGATGGTCACGGCATGAACCGGGACGAGTTCGTCAACCGATGGCTGGTCGTCGGAACCGAGTCGAAGGCGACCGCCGACCGGACCCCCTCGGAGGATCGCGACGGCCTCTTCCAACGACCGAGGCAGGGCCAGAAGGGCATCGGCCGACTGTCATGCGCGAACCTAGGACCGGTCCTGCTGCTGGTGTCCAAACGGAAATCCGCGCCGTTCGTCGCAGCGCTCGTCGACTGGCGTCTCTTCGAGAATCCCTTCCTCAACCTGTCCGACATACAGATCCCGGTCGTCGAATTCGACAGGAAGGAGGCGTTGTTCGAACATCTACCCGATCTGGTCGGAGAGCTGTCGCGTAACCTCGCCGACGACCAGGACGCCGGCCGCGGGATGCGACTGGAAGCCGCATGGTCGGCGTACGACGCACTCTACGGCGCTGAGCAGCAGTCCGGCGTGACGAACAAGCTGGACTTTCCCTCGGACGACCTGAAGGCCACCATCGCAGGCATAGCCTTCGACCCGAGGCATGTCGCCCAGTGGCCCGTGTGGACGGCCGAGAGCGATCACGGCACCGCGCTGCTCGTCTCGCAGATCAACTACGATCTGCAGGTCCAGCTCGACGTGGAGGTCGCGGACTCGTCCGCTCGAGCCGCGCGGGACCGCTTCTTCGAGACGCTGTCCAGCTTCGTCGACCCCTTCGTGGATCCGCTCGACCGCACCGCCAACGGCGTCGATCTCGAGTTCTCGTACTCCGTCCGGGCGTGGCGCGAAGGGGTCCCGGAGCTGGTGGTGGGCAGCGAGAAGCAGTTCGATCGAAGGCTGCTGGACGGCCTTGAACACCAGATAGTCGGCGAGGTGGACGATGAGGGAGTGTTCAACGGTCGGGTAAAGGCGTTCGGCCGATGGATCGATGAACCCTGCCGCATCGAGCCTCCGAAGGACCTCGTGATGCCGCGGCGCGCCGACTCCGAGGTGGGGAGCTTCGACGTCTACATCGGCTCGATGGAGTTCGTCTCGGCGAACACGACGCTCTCCAAACTCGAGTTCCAGCGCTACCAAGAGCTCGCCGACAGGTATTCCGGATTCATGATCTTCCGGGACGGTCTGCGGGTCATGCCCTACGGTCGCACGGACAACGACTTCTTCGAGATCGAATCCCGCCGAAGCAAGAACGCCGGCCGGGAATTCTGGAATCACCGGCAGATGTTCGGGCGGCTTGCGATAAGCCGTGACGAGAACCCGAACCTCAAGGACAAGGCGGGTCGCGAGGGACTGCTGGATAACCGCGCGGCCAAGACGCTGAAGTTGCTGGTCGCCAACATCCTCAGCCAGTCGGCACGGCGCTACTTCGGGTCCGCATCCTCGATCCGCAGCGAAATACTCCCGCAGGTGAATGCGTCGAACAAGGCGGAGCGCGCGAACGAAGCGCGGAACAAGCTGCGGCAGCGGCAACGCAAGGAGTTCCGCACGAAGCTGCAAGTGTACGTGCGCGAGGTCCCGACGCTGGTACGCGAAATGGAGACCTTCGCCCAGGATCTGACCATTGACGACGAAGAGAACATTGCCGATGCGCAGGCGGCCCTGGAGGACTTCAAGGACAGAACATCGAGCTTCCGCCTCTCCGGGGCGCCGAAGACGCTCGGTTCGTTGGAGGAGACCTACGCGGACTACCGGGACTCGATGCGCTCGGCCAACGCCCTGGTGGAGACCCTCTCAGCCGAGATCGGGCATCAGATCGAACGCATCAACCCGGCCAAGCCGCGAACACTGCTCGAGCGGCAGCTTTCGAGGCACTCGTCGCAGATCGCGCACCGCATCCAGCAGTGGAAAAGGTCAATCGAGGTCCTGCAGCGGGGCGAATTCGATCGCATTCGGGATCTCATAACGCAGCGCAACAAGGTGATCCATGCCGAAGCATCCCCCATCCTGCTGCAGTTCGATCGCGGCGAGCTGACCTTCGGCGAAGCCTCGAAGCGCCTGGAGCAGGAGAAGACCCGGATCGACGCCGAGAACGAGGACGTGTTCGTGCCGTACATCGGAGCGCTCGAGAGCCTGAAGGAGAGCATCGACCTCGAACACCTCGCGGCCTTCGGTCTCGAGGAGGCCAACGACATGCGCGCCGAACTCGACAGGCTCAACAGTCTCGCGCAGCTGGGGATCGCAGTCGAGATCGTCGGTCATGAGCTTCAGGCCTACGACGACATCATCGGAGCCGGTCTAAGGCGGCTTCCGCCCGAGATACGCAACGAGAAGGCGGCCAAAGACATCGAATTCGGCTATGAGGGCTTGACGGACCAGCTCCGCTTCCTGTCGCCGCTGCGGTTGGCCGGGCAGAAGATCCAGAGATGGATCACCGGCGACGAGATCGCTGAGTACGTCGCCGAGTTCTTCAAACTCCAGCTGGCCAACAACCGCATCGAATTGACCGCCACGGCGGCGTTCCGGCGTCTACGCGTCTTCGACCAGCAATCCCGCCTCTACCCGGTCTTCATCAACCTCATCAATAACAGCATCTACTGGGTCGCGACCTCCGCTCCAAAGGAGCGGGTGATCCTGCTCGACGTCATGGATGCCGGTGTCATCGTTGGCGATAGCGGTCCCGGGGTGGACAGAGAGGACGTGGACAAGCTGTTCGGCCTCTTCTTCACGCGCAAGGCGCGCGGTGGGCGCGGAGTCGGTCTCTATCTCTCCCGGGCAAACCTCGCCGCGGGGGGACACCGCATACGCTACGCAGCCCCCGGCGAGGTGCCGTCACTTGCTGGCGCCGTCTTCGTGATCGAGTTCAGGGGAGCGGAATTCGATGACGAGTGACCATTATTCCGCATTCATCGCCGAAGCCTTCGTGAAGCCGATCCGATCGGTGCTCATCGTCGACGACGACTATCCCACCTTCGACGAGATGCTGGACAAGCAGATCGCTCAGGGCGGGGACGGCGACCCTCCGAATTCTAACAAGAAGTGGTACGACGCTCCCGCTCGCATCAAGACGGTCATCGACAGCTTTCGTCGTCCGGACCGCCCGCTGCTCGTCGACATACACGACGGTACGAATGTGGATGCCCACGGGGATGCGAAGGTGGCAGCCCACCTGCATCAATCCGATCTGCTGGTCCTCGACTACGAGCTCGACAAGGCGAGGCCGAGAGACGGTCGAAGGGCGATCGACATCCTTCGCAGCCTGATGTCCAACGATCACTTCAACCTTGTGGTCGTGCATACCAGCGATAACCTCGACTACGTCCATCGGCAGATCGTGCTCGGACTGCTGTCTCCCAGGGACGAGCAGGTGGATGCCGAGATGGAAGGGGCCGCGCTCGAACTCATTGCCGTCCGAGAAGACGCGGACGAGGACTTCGCCGAAGCATTCGCTAAGGTGATCGGCGAGGAACAGTATCTGCATGCCAGGCTGCACCCGGAAAGCTACCTCCGGACGATGGGCAGGAAGCAGCAGCCGTACTCAGACTTCGCCTCGCTGGCCGATGCCGCCGGGTGGGACAACGACGCCCGCAAACTCGTACTGCTTCACCAGCTAGGACGGGTCGAGGCCTCGCTGCGCGGCGGGATGAATTCGGAGCAGGACACCAGGGTGCAATGGTCCGGCGGTGCGATCCGGTGGATCAAGTCAGAGTCGATCTTCGTCGCCTTCTCGAGCAAGGACGACCACGACGATCTCCTCGGGGATCTCCAGAAGGCTCTGGAGGCTTGGGGGCCGGAGCCTTCGAGGCTGTTCTTAGCCAAACTTCGCGCCGAGATGGACGATTACGGTGTGGTGGCGCAGAGCGAAGCTCTCGAGCGGAAGCACGCACTTGCGCATTGGTACGGCCGCTTGCTCCGGGCCGGTGGGCAGGAGCGTCGATGGCTCATAGCGGAAAGCGTGGGACGCCACTCGGATCAGCTGCTGCACATCATCCTGCCGCGGGTCGAGAAATTCGCCACCGACCTCGTCGAGGCGGAGACGGCATCCGGAAGCCCGGACGACATCTGCAACACCCACTTCGGTGTGGACCTGACCAAGCCCGAGCCGAAGAAGAAGGCGCTGAGGGAGCACAACGCCTTCGTATGCAGCAAGCCTCCGCAAGGCTGGCATCTCACAACCGGGCACGTCTTCGAGGTCGAAGGCGAGCATTGGGTCTGCCTCACTCCGGCGTGCGACCTGGTGCCCGGCCAGGGAGGTGCTAAAACGGCGATCTACGGCGACCGCATTCCGTTCGTGGCGGTCAAGCTGCATCCCGTCGGCGACGGAAAGTCACCCGACGTCAACACGAACCTCTACGTGTTCCTACATCTCGGCGGCACGATAAGGGCATTCGGCTTCAACGAGCAGGGGAAGGAAGCCGCAGCTCCGATCTGGCGCACGTTCTATGCCGAGAAAAAGGGGGTGTTTATCGACGAATTTGCATTCAGGATCTCGAGCACGAGGCCGGGTCGCAGAAGACTCATCTCAGTCGTGCAGGCGGCCCATATCGTTGCCCAGTTGCGCTACGAATACGCGCTCAATCTAATGCAGAAGCTCGGCATTTCGATGACCAGGATCGGATTGGATTTCGCAGGCTAGCGTCGGCTGGGGGCTCAAGTCGACCATTCTGGCGGCGAACAATTGGACGGCTGGTCAGCGATCTCTTCGCTTGAGCGAGGTCGACATGAACGAGGTCCGCGGCAGGAGGAAGCAGGCGTCCCGCTGCGGGCGGACCAAGGTCAAGAGCCGTGAAGAAAGCCGGGGGGGGGGCTCAATGCTTCAGGTCCAGCCGCCGCCGCCGGTATCCGTAACGGCCAAAGCGCGCATGTAGGGCTGAAATCGGCGCGAACCGATCCTGCCGAGTGTGACTTGAACTGTGCACCAACCTGTAGCACACACGCTTTCGGACGAACAAAGAACCGCAGATTTCTGCGGGTTTCAGCGCAGCCGAAACGTGGAGCAGATTCCCTTCACCCGCTCCAAAAATCACCGGGCGCCTGCCGCGACCTGAACTTCGACTCATCATCCTGCCGCCGGGCATCGCCGTCTCTGACGACCCGCTGCTCGCCGCGCGGTCCAGGGCCTACTCGTCCTCTTCACCCGCCGCACGCTGGACGGGCCACACCCCAGCGCTGATCCGGCGCGGCGGCGTGCTGAGGAGCATGACCGTCGGGCATTCCGCCGCCTCGCCGCCGCTCGGGCATGACAAGCCGCAGGAAGCCGCTACCCTGCCAGCATGACGCTCGAACAGCTCCGCATCTTCGTTGCCGTTGCCGAGCGCGAGCATGTCACGCGGGCGGCGGAGGCGCTGGGGGTCACCCAGTCGGCCGCGAGCGGCGCGATTGCCACGCTGGAGGCGCGCCACGACGCGAAGCTGTTCCACCGCGTCGGCCGCGGCATCGAGCTGACCGACGCAGGTCGCTTCTTCCTGAGCGAAGCGCGCGCGGTGCTTGCCCGCGCCGCCGAAGCGGAGATCGCGCTCAGTGAATACGGTGGTTTGAAGCGCGGTCACCTGCGCCTCGTCGCCAGCCAGACGATCGCCGCCTGTTGGCTGCCGGAACGTCTGGCTGCCTTTCACCGCCGCTATCCCGCGGTCGAGCTCTCGGTTGCCGTCGGCAACACCGAGGGCGCCGCGCGTGCCGTCCGGGACGGTGACGCGGAACTTGGCTTCATCGAGGGCAGCATCGACGATCCGGCGCTGGCGCACTGGCCGGTCGCGTCCGACCGAATGCTGCTGGTCAGCCAGGCCAAGGCGGACGCGATCACCAACGCCTGGCTTCGCGCTGCGTCGTGGATCATGCGCGAGCAGGGATCGGGCACCCGCTCGACCTTTGAGGCAGCGATGCGCGACCGCGGCGTCGATCCGCGCGAGCTCAACATCGCGCTGACCCTGCCGTCGAACGAAGCGGTGCTGGCGGCGGTGCGCGCGGGCGTCGGCTGCGCGGTGCTATCGCAACTGGTGGTCGCGCCCGCGCTCGAGGCACGGGCGCTCGTCGCACTACCGCTCGATCTGCCCGCCCGGCCCTTTTTCGGCCTGCGCCAGAAGGAGCGCTACCGCAGCAAGGCGGCCGACGCGCTGCTCGACGTCATCCGTGCTATCGAGGCGCAGCCGGATTGGGTCATCTGATCGGCGCGGGTGATCGAACCGATCACAGGCGCGCCGCAATCGCGGGTGACCCGCGCTCGATTCGTACCTCGCGACACCGCCCCACGCCCGCTTTCACCGCTCAAGCTTCGCATGGGTCGATCCGCTGGCGCGATCAGAACCATATGATCCGATCGTTGGATCGGGGGATTGCCTCGGCCCATCCGTCTCCCACCAAGGAGACGATCCGTGACCACCATGGCTTCCGCCGCGACCTCCCCCTTGCCGGGCGCCAGGCTGCTCCCCGGCATCGCGCTATGTCTTGCCGTCACGGGCGCGGCCTTCGCGCTTCAGGGCCTTGAGGAAGCACTGTTCGGGCGTGCATGGCTGGAGCCGCTGGTGCTCGCCATCCTGGTCGGCACCGCCGTGCGCAGCCTGTGGACGCCCGGCCACCACTGGTTCCCCGGCATATCGTTCAGCGCCAAATTCCTGCTCGAGCTTGCAGTGGTCCTGCTCGGTGCTTCGGTCAGCGCCGCCACCATCCTCGCCGCCGGACCCGGCCTGCTGATCGGCATTGCCGGCGTCGTCGCCGTCGCGATCGGGGCAAGCTTCGTGATGGGGCGAGCGCTCCGCCTGCCGCCGCGCATGGCGCTGCTGGTCGCGTGCGGCAATTCGATCTGCGGCAACTCGGCGATTGCGGCGGTCGCGCCGGTAATCGGCGCTGACGGCGAAGATGTCGCGGCCTCGATCGGCTTCACCGCCGTGCTGGGCGTGGCGGTGGTGCTCGGACTGCCGCTGCTCGGTTTCGCGTTACACCTCGGCGCGCTGCAATATGGCGCGCTCGCCGGCCTGACCGTCTATGCCGTGCCGCAGGTGATCGCCGCCGCCGCGCCGGCAGGGGCAACCGCGGTGCAGATGGGCACGCTGGTCAAGCTGGTGCGCGTGCTGATGCTCGGACCGGTCTGTCTGGCGCTGTCGCTGGTCGCGCCCCGGCTCCGCGAGGAAGCCGACGGGCCCGCCCCGAACGTGACCACCGGCGATCGCCCAGGGCCCGGGCGCCCACCGCTCCACCACCTCGTGCCCTGGTTCATCATCGGCTTCCTCGTGCTGGTCGCGGCGCGCTCGGCCCGGCTGATCCCCCATGCCGCGCTTGCGCCCGCCAACCAGGTGGCGACGCTGCTCACCGTCGTGTCGATGGCCGCGCTCGGCCTGGGCGTCGACATCCGCACCGTCGCCCAAGCCGGGGCCCGCGTCACCGCCGTCGTGGTGCTGTCGCTGATCCTCCTCGGCGGCATCAGCCTGGCCCTGATCTACGCGCTCGGCATCGCCTGACGCTTCCCTCCCTTCGGCGCGGAGGTGATTGTCAGCGGCGGCTTGAGACGCAAGCCTGCCGTCCCCGCCACTTCGAAGCACCGGCGGCGGGCGCCGAGCGCGCCTTTGTCGATGGGAGCGAGGCCAGCCGCTACGTATCGGCTCAACGGATAAACGGAACCGGTGGTCCGGCGGAGCCGTTACCTTTAGGGCAACCATGACGCGTCATCTTGCCTCGATATGCTGCGCCATACTCCTGAGCGCCTGTTCTCAGCAGCCCGCGCCGAAGATCGAGGCGGAAATTTCTTCTCTGCGGCCGACCCCTGAGCCCCGGTCGCCGGACGCGTCCCATCGCCCGCAACCCGCGGCAACCCCGGTCGCTGGCGCGTCCCATACGGTGCGCGACACGCGGGAGACCGGTACCTCGACGGAGCGCGGCTGCTATCTGGAGGTAGACGGCATGGTGCGAGTCGATGGGCCGTGCCTGATCTTTCCGATGGGCAAGGACGAATACACGCTCAACACCTGGAGCAACGGCAAGCCCGCCCAATCCCATTTCGCGGTGGTGACGGCAAACACGGATGGCACTACCTCCGCAACGTGGAATGCCGATCCGGACGACGATCGTGCCCTCGACCCTCTGGGAACTGTCCGCAAGGACGGTGACTGCTGGGTCAACGCGCGTGCTCGTCTTTGCGTAAAGAAGCTGGGCGGGACGCCGAATCATTGAACCCTGCTCTCGCAAGCTCGGCCGCCCGGCGACCAATGATCACGTCGGCGCGAGCTTCAGCGCCTTAGCCCGCGCCGCAAGATTGCGCCCGGCCAGGCGCGAGGGCATTCTCCGTGATGCTCATCAGAGCGGAGAGGGGGCGAGCGCAGACCATCAAGCGCCTTGATATTTCGGTGGCTTCCTGTCGGGGCGGATGGCGCATCCGAGCGACGGGCACACCCTCCCGGTCGGCATCACCAAGCACTGCGAAGCAGAAAACGGCGCGCCGGATCGCCACCACGCTCGCGACCTGTTCGCCGCCCTGAACCCTGCGCTTCTCACGAACGCAACGGCCGGTGCCGCACCTCGTGGCGGTTGAACCTCCGCCTCAGCCTGATTAATTAGGAAGCTAATGAAGTCGCGCGCTCACCTGGAGGCCGTTCTCGCCGGTCGCATGCTGCCCATTGCGCGGCGATGGCGGGCGCTCGCCGATCGGGCGCTGGACGATCTCGACGTGTCGAGTTCGCTGGCATGGACCCTGATCCAACTCGGTCGTCTCAGCGGCGAGGCACGGCAGACCGATCTTGCTCGCGCGCTCGAGATCAGCGACCCCTCGCTGGTCCGCATCCTAGACCAGCTGGCAAAGGATGGCCTGCTCACCCGCGCCGTCGACGCCGGCGATCGCCGCGTGCGCAGGGTCGCACTGACGAAAGCGGGCGGCGCACTGGTCCGGTCGGTGGAGGATGTGCTCGCGGCCCTGCGCGGACAACTGCTTGACAATGTCGCCGATGACGAGCTGGCCGCCGCCGTGTCGGTGCTGGAGCGGATCGGCGATGCCATGGCAGCCAAGGGGACGACGGATGGCTGACCGGTTCGGCTGGCAGGCAGCGCTGTTCTCCGCCAAGTGCTTCGTGGCGGCGATGCTCGCTTATTATCTCGCGCTCAGGATCGGCCTCACCCGGCCCTATTGGGCGGTGACGACCTCCTATATCGTTGCCCAACCCCTGGCGGGGGCGGTGGTGTCCAAGGCGGTGTTCCGGCTGATCGGCACGGCGATCGGGGCCGCTGCCGCGGTGGTGCTGGTGCCCAATTTGGCGAACGCGCCTGAACTGTTAAGCCTAGCGCTGGCCTTGTGGCTGGGGCTGTGCCTGGTGGTGTCGCTCCACGACCGGACGCCGCGAAGCTACGTGTTCCTGCTTGCCGGGTATACGGCGAGCATCATCGGGTTTCCCGGTGTCGCGGCCCCGGGTGCGATCTTCGAAACCGCTATCCTGCGCGTCCAGGAGATAGGACTCGGCATCGTGTGCGGCAGCTTGATCCATGCGATTGTGTTGCCGCAAACGGTGACGCAACGGTTGTTCGACCGGGTGGACGCGATGATAGCCGATGTGGAGCGTTGGTCACGCGACGCGCTGGGCAAGGCGGGCGACGTGGAACTCGACGCGGATCGGCGGCGGCTGGCGCTCGACATCAACGAGCTTCACCAGCTCTCCACGCACCTTCCCTTCGACCTGGCGCGGCTGCGCCCGCGTGTGCGTACGGTGCGGGCGCTGCAGGACCAACTGTCGCTGTTGCTGCCACTGGGGAGCGCGGTGGAGGACCGCATCCTCGAGCTGGACGCGCTCGGCGGCGTGCCTTCGGGGTTGTGTGATGCGATTGATCGAACCCGCGCCTGGCTGGCCACACCGCCGGCATCAGTGGCGGAGCGGGCGGTGCTCGCCGATGCGCTGATCGCGGATGCGCGGGCGGGCGAGCCTGCGGCGACCGATCCGTTGCTCTGGCGCGACGCGCTGGCCTTGAGCCTTGCCGCGCGTCTCGCCGAACTGGTCGCGGCGCATCGCGCGGTGCGCGACCTGCGCGACCAGCTGCGGGCGCCGACGCGGGCGCCGGTGACGCCGGTGGTGGCCGCGGCGCTGCGCCAGAGCTCGGGCCGCGCGTTCCACCGCGATCGCTCGCTTGCGATCCGGGCCGCGCTGGGGACGATCGCGACCGTGCTGCTGGGCTCGCTGTTCTGGATCGAGAGCGGCTGGCAGGACGGGGCCGGCGCCGTGCTGATCGCGGGCGTGTGTTGCTCGCTGTTCGGCAACAGCGACAATCCTGCGCCTACCATCCGCACCTTCCTGTGGGGCACGATCATCGGCGTCGCTGCCGCGGCCATCTACGCCTTCGCGATCCTGCCGCGAGTTACCGACTTCCCGACGCTTGTGGCCGTGCTGGCGCCGCCGCTGCTGCTCGCCGGCGCGTTGCTGACGGAGGCATCGGCGACGCTGATCACGCTCGGCGCCCTGCTCGGCTTCATCAACAGCGCTGGGCTGAACGCGAGCTATGCCGCCGACTTCCCCGCCTTCGTCAACGGCTCGATCGCGCAGATCATCGGCACCGGCTTTGCCGTTGTCACGGTGTCGCTGTTCCAAACGGTGGGCGCCGATCGCGCTGCCGCACGGATCATCCAGTCGGGCTGGCGCGACCTTGCCCGACGCAGCGACCTCAAAGGCCCGCCGGACGTCACCGGCTGGATCGCCCGCATGCTCGACCGTATCGGCCTGCTCGCGCCGCGGCTGGCGCTGTGGGGCGAGGACCCGGGCCGGCCATTGTTCGACGTGTTGCGCGACCTGCGCGTCGGCGTATCGGTGGCGGGGCTTCGCACGCTGCGGCTGCACGCGGACGAGGCGGGCGAAGCAATCATCGCGCCGGTGCTGTCCCAGGTCGGCCGGCGCTACGCCGCGATGCGCATCGACGTGCCGCCGCAGGACGACCCCGAACTGCTCGCATCGATCGATCAGGCGATCGTCGGCTTCGCCCGCGACCCGCGCCCCGACGAACGCCGCAGCGCGCTGCTGGCGCTGACCAGCCTGCGTCGCAACCTGTTCCCGTCCGCGCCCGCATACGGAGCAGCGGCGTGAGCGGCGAGGTCAGCCTGTTCGGCGTCTACGTCCCGGGGCTGTTGCTGCTGGCGGCGTTGGCGGTGCTGCTCACCGGCCTGTTGGTGAAGCTGCTGTCGTTCCTCGGTGCCTATCGCCTGTTCGCCTATCGGCCGCTGGTCGACGTGGCGCTCTACCTCCTCGTTCTCGGCGCGCTTGTGCTGATGTTCGCCCAACCGGATAGCCTCACATGAACCGCTTCCTCGCGCCGGCCGCTCGCATGGCCGCGACGCTTCTCCTTGTGCTGCTCGCGGTGCTGGTCGCCCTCTGGCTATGGCGCCACTACGAGGTGTCGCCTTGGACGCGCGACGGCCGGGTGCGCGCCGATGTGGTGCGGGTAACGCCCGATGTCGGCGGGCTGGTGACGGAGGTGCCGGTGCACGACAACCAGGTGGTCAAGCCCGGCGACCTGCTCTTCGTGGTCGACCGGCCCCGCTACCGGCTGGCGGTGGAACAGGCGGACGCGGCGATCCAGAGCCAGCGCGCGACGCTGAACCAGGCACGACGCGAGGCGCGGCGCGACGTCGCGCTCGGTGACCTCGTCGCGGCCGAGACGCACGAACAGAACCTCGCCCGCGTCGCGACCGCAGAGGCGGCGTTGGCGCAGGCGCAGGCGAACCGCGACGCCGCGCTGCTCAACCTCCGCCGCACGGAAGTCCACGCCACCGTCAACGGCACGGTGACCAACCTCGACCTCCATCCCGGCGATTACGTCGGCGCCGGCCAGCAGGCGATGGCGCTGCTCGACCGCGGCTCGCTCCGGGTCGAGGGGTATTTCGAGGAGACCAAGCTCGGCCAGATCCGGATCGGCGACGCCGCGGAGGTGAAGCTGATGGGCGATCCGCGCGTCCTCACCGGCCATGTCGAGAGCATCACGGCCGGCATCAGTGATTCCGAACGCAGCAACACCGGCAACCTCCTGTCCTCGGTCAACCCGACCTTCAGCTGGGTCCGCCTGGCGCAGCGTATCCCGGTGCGGATCAGGCTGGAGCGGGTGCCCGCCGATCTCAGGCTGATCGCCGGCCGCACGGCGACGGTAACGATCGTGCCGACCGCCGATCACCCGGTCCGGCCGGTGCTGCGCCCGGCCCCTTCCCCCAGCGCGTCGCCTGCGGCGGGGCAGCGGCCATGAAGCGCGCGACATCTTGGTGGGCGGGCCTGCTGCTGCTCGCCGGGTGCACCGCCGGCCCGGACTACCACCTGCCCGAACGGTCGGTGGCGAGGCTGCCGGCCGCGTCGGCGCCGTTCGTGGGCGCCGCCGACCGCGCCTTCACCGCCGCGCCCCTGCCCGATCGCTGGTGGCGGCTGTATCGCGATCCGCTGCTCGATCGGTTGGTGGTGGAGGCGCTGGCCGCGAACACCGACCTGCGCGCGGCCGACGCCAACCTGCGCGCCGCCACGGCGGTGGTGCGAGAGGCGGAAGCGGGCCGCACCGTGCAGACGACGCTGGGCGGCGGCACCACCCTCGCCCGCCCCGCCGGCAGCGGCCAGTCGCTGCCCGGCACCTTGGCCTATGACCTCGGCGGCAGCGTCGCCTACCCGCTCGACCTTGCCGGCCGCATCCGCCGCGCGATCGAGGCGAGCGGGGCCGATGCCGAGGCCGCCGAGGCAGCGCGCGACCAGGTTCGCGTGGCCGTCGCCGCTGCGGTGACGCGCGCCTATGCGTCCGTCTGCACCGCCAATGTCCGCATCGCCGCCGCGCAGCGCGTGCTCGGCATCCAGCGCGCGACGCTGAACGCGACCCGGCGGTTGCAGCGGGGCGGGCGCGGCACCGCCTTCGACGTCACCCGCGCCCAGGCCGCCGCCGAGCAGAGCGCGGCGCTGGTACCCGGTTTCCTGGCGGCGCGGCAGGCGAACCTGTTCGAGCTCGCGACGCTCGCCGGCCGCCTGCCCGCCGATTACCCGCGTGAGGCGGAGCGCTGCTCCGGCCTGCCGCTCGTCACCGCCCCCATCCCGGTCGGCGATGGCGCGGCGCTGATCCGCCGGCGCCCCGACATCCGCGAAGCGGAACGCACGCTGGCCGGCGCGACGGCGCGGATCGGTGTCGCCACGTCCGATCTCTACCCGCAGGTGAGCCTCGGCGGATCGGCCGGGCTGACCGGGCCGGTGTCGGCGCTCGGCAGCACCAGCGCGTTCAACATCAGCCTCGGCCCGCTGATCAGCTGGAGCTTCCCCAACCGACGCGCGGCGCGGGCCCGCATCGAGCAGGCGGGCGCCGGGGCCGACGTCGCCCTCGCGCGGTTCGACGGAACGGTGCTGGGCGCGCTGCGGGAAACGGAGACGGCGCTGTCAACCTATGCCCGCAGCCGCGATCAGGTGGCCGCCCTGACCCGCGCCCGCAACACCGCCGCGACCGCGGTTGCGCAGGCAGGCCGGCTGGCCCGCTTCGGGCGCGGCACCTTCCTGGAAACGCTGAGCGCGCAGGCGACGCTCGCCAATGCGGAGGCTTCGCTCGCCGCGGCGCAGGCGACGTTGGTGGACGATCAGGTGAACCTGTTCCTGGCGCTCGGTGGGGGGTGGCAGGACCAGCCAGGCTAGCGGCGGCTCGATCAGCGATCCACGAATTCGGCGCGGGTGACGCCCCTGTCGGCGAGCTTGAACATGATCTTCGCCAGGCAGCGGTGGTCGGCACCGGCCGGCACCGCGACGCGCACCGGCACGCCACGCGCCCAGTCGGCGCTGCGCTTGTCGAACTCCCGGCTCGACAGGATGCGGTTGGCGATGGCGACGCCGCAGCGCTTCGCGGTGGCGACCACGACCACTTCCTCCCCCACAGCCGCCGGTTCGGCGGACGGGGTCACCTGGAGCCCCGCGAGGCCCAGCAGCAGCCACGGCAGCGCCATTCAGATGCCGCCCTCGACGACGGGATGCCCCGACGCTTCCAACGCTGCAGTCAGTTCCGCCACACAGGCGTCGACCAATGCCTGATCGCGGCTGCGGACCACGAAGTTTGCGCCGACGCGGTCTTCGCGAAAGAAGGGGTAACTGCCGATCGCGACGCCGGCATGCGCCTTTTGCGCGTCGCGCAGCAGGTCCGCGACCTCGCTTTCGGCCACCCAGCAACCGATGGTACCCGACACCACCGGGCGTCCGCCGGGCAAGGTGCCGGTCAGCGCATGGAGCATGCCGGCGGTGATATGCGGCACGCCTGCCATGATGAACAGGTTGCCGATGCGGATGCCCGGCGCGCCCGACACGCGGTTCTCGATCAGCGTCGCGCCCTCCGGCACGCGCGCCATTCGCGCCCGCGTCTCGCTCAGGCCGCCGCGGGAGGCGTAATAGCGCTCCAGCGTCGCGAGCGCGTCCGGGTGATGCACGACGCTTAACCCCAGCGCCTCGGCGATCGCGTCCACCGTGATGTCATCATGCGTGGGGCCGATGCCGCCGGTGGTGAAGAGATAGTCGTTGCGGGACCGTAGGGCGTTCACCGCTTCGACGATCGCCGCCGAGTCGTCGGCCACCACCCTCACCTCCACGAGCTTGATGCCCTGGACGTTCAGCCATTGGGCGAGTTGCGCGATGTTCTTGTCCTGGGTGCGGCCGGACAGGATCTCGTCGCCGATCACGACCAAACTCGCGGTCCAGATGCGCTCCTCGTCCATGGCGGCGGGCATGCCTCGCAAACTGCCGCGCGTCACGCTATATCGGTGTCATGACCGAATATGTTTCCATCGCCGCCGATGCCCCCGACAGCCGTACGGGCGCGATCAAGCTGCACGGGCCGGCTGCCTTTGCCGGCATGCACAAGGCGGGACGGCTGGCGGCCGAAACGCTGGACATGCTGGTGCCGCACATGGTGCCCGGCGTGACCACGGCCGAGATCGATCGGCTGATCTACGACTTCGTGCTCGCGGGTGGCGGCGTGCCCGCAACGCTCGGCTATCGCGGCTATGAGCATTCCAGCTGCATCTCGATCAACCACGTCGTGTGCCACGGCATTCCCGGCGAGCGGACGCTGAAGGCGGGCGAGATCGTCAACGTCGACGTCACGCCGATCGTCGACGGCTGGCACGGCGACTCCAGTCGCATGTACCTGATCGGCGACGTGCCCATCAAGGCGCGGCGGCTGGTCGAGGTGACCTACGAATGCCTGATGCTCGGCCTGGAGCAGGCGCGGCCCGGCAATCGCATGGGCGATGTCGCCCACGCGATCCAGCGTCATGCCGAAAAGCACCGCTACGGCGTGGTGCGCGACTTCTGCGGCCATGGCGTCGGCCGGCTGTTCCACGACGCGCCGGAGGTGGTGCACGTCGGCCGGCCCGGCACCGGCCCGGAGCTGAAACCAGGCATGATCTTCACCGTGGAGCCGATGATCAACATCGGCCGGCCCGACGTGAAGCTGCTGGACGACGGCTGGACGGCGGTGACCCGCGACCGGTCGCTGTCGGCGCAGTTCGAGCATTCGATCGGCATCACCGACACCGGCTGCGAGATCTTCACGCTGTCGCCCGCCCGCTACACGCAGCCGCCCTACGTCTAAGGCGGTTGGGTGAACGGGAGGCAGCGCCCCCGCGCGGGAACGCTGCCTCCAGCCCGTAGTGACAGTGACATGACGCACGGCGGTCGCCGGCGTCGCGAAGGCCTTACCGCAACTTCGTCACGGAAGTGTTGCCGAGCCGTGACGGTGTGCGCCATCCGCATGCGGACGCGGCTGGCATGGCGCGCGTGAGGGCGCTATCTGCCCGTGCATGTCCGAGATCACCCCCGCCATCGTCGCCCAGCACGGCCTCTCTCCCGAGGAATACCAGCGGGTGCTGCACGCGCTCGGCCGGGAGCCCAATCTCGTCGAACTCGGCATCTTTTCGGTCATGTGGTCCGAACACTGCAGCTACAAGTCGAGCCGTATCCACCTGAAGAAGCTGCCCACCACCGGGCCGCAGGTGATCTGCGGCCCTGGCGAGAATGCCGGCGTGGTCGACATCGGGCCAGGACCTGACGGCAACGCGCAGGCGGCGATCTTCAAGATGGAGTCGCACAACCACCCCTCCTACATCGAGCCATATCAGGGCGCGGCGACCGGCGTGGGGGGCATCCTGCGCGATGTGTTCACCATGGGCGCGCGGCCGGTCGCGAACCTCAACGCGCTGCGCTTCGGTCGGCCGGACCACCCGCGCACGCGCCACCTGATCGCGGGCGTGGTGCATGGCATCGGCGGCTACGGCAATTGCGTGGGCGTGCCGACCGTGGGAGGCGAGGTGAACTTCCACCGTGCCTATGACGGCAACATCCTGGTCAACGCGATGACGGTCGGGATCGCCGATCAGGACAAGATCTTCTATTCGGCCGCGTCCGGCGTCGGCAACCCGATCGTCTATGTCGGTTCCAAGACCGGTCGCGACGGCATTCACGGCGCAACCATGGCGTCGGCCGATTTCGACGACGATTCGGAAGCCAAGCGCCCGACGGTCCAGGTCGGCGATCCCTTCACCGAAAAGCTGCTGATCGAGGCGTGCCTGGAGCTGATGGCGACCGACGTGATCGTCGCGATCCAGGACATGGGCGCGGCCGGGCTGACATCCTCGTCGGTTGAGATGGCGTCCAAGGGCGGCGTCGGCATCGAGCTGGTGATGGACGACGTGCCGCAGCGCGAAACGGGCATGACCGCGTATGAGATGATGCTGTCGGAAAGCCAGGAGCGGATGCTCATGGTGCTGAAGCCCGGCCGCGAAGCGGAAGCGGAGGCGATCTTCCGCAAATGGGAGCTCGACTTCGCGGTCATCGGTCGCGTCACCGATACCGGCCGCATGGTATTGAAGTTCCAGGGCGAAACGGTGTGCGACATTCCGCTGGGGCCGCTCGCGGACGATGCGCCCTGCTATGATCGCCCGCACGTCGCCACCCCTGCCCCGGCGCCGCTGACCGATGTGCCGGCGACCACCGATATTGCCGCCGACCTGCTGACGCTGATGGCATCGCCCGACCTCGCCAGCCGCCGCTGGATCTGGGAACAGTATGACCACATGGTGGGCGGCGACACGGTGCAGCGCCCGGGCGGCGACGCCGCCGTGGTGCGCGTGCACGGCACCGCCAAGGGCCTGGCGATCACCACCGATTGCACGCCGCGTTATTGCTTTGCCGATCCGGTCGAGGGCGGAAAGCAGGCGATTGCAGAGACCTGGCGCAACCTCTGCGCCGTCGGTGCGAAGCCGCTGGCCGCCACCGACTGCATGAACTTCGGCAATCCGCAGCGGCCGGAGATCATGGGCCAGTTCGTTGGCTGCATCGAGGGCATGGCGGAGGCCTGCCGCGCACTCGACTACCCGATCGTCTCGGGCAATGTGTCGCTCTACAACGAAACCAAGGGGGAGGACGGACCGGGCACGGCGATCCTGCCCACGCCCGCGATCGGCGGTGTCGGGCTGCTCGACGACTGGCAGAAAAGCGCGACGATCGGTTTCAAGCAGTCGGGCGACGTCATCATCGCGGTGGGCACGCGAACCGGCCATCTCGGCCAGTCGCTGTGGCTGCGCGAATGCGCCGGCCGCGAGGAAGGGCCGCCACCGCCCGTCGACCTCGCCGCCGAGCGCCGCGCCGGCGACTTCATCCGCTCGGCGATCGTCAGCAGCCATGTCGGTGCGGTTCATGACGTGTCCGATGGCGGCATCGCGACTGCATTGGCGGAGATGGCGCTCGCCGGCAATGTCGGCGCGATGATCAACCGGCCGCAGCCGTTCGAGGGCCTCCGCGCCTTCTTCGGCGAGGATCAGGGCGTGTATCTGGTCACCGTCCACGACCATGCGTTGGTGGACTTCCTGCACGCGGCGCATGCAGCGGGGGTCGAGGCGGCGGCGCTGGGCCGCACGGGTGGCACGCGGCTGATCTTCGAGCTGCCGGACGCGGACCACGTGGTCACGCTGGAGGCGCTGCGCACCGCCCACCAGGGCTTCTTCCCGACGCTGATGGGGGCCGACGCCGCGCTGGCGTGAGCGAGCCGGGCGCTACCAGTCGCGAGGGATCGCCACAGGCGCGGCTGCACGCACTGGACCTGATCCGCGGGGTCGCGGTGCTCGGCATCCTGCTGATGAACATCGTCTCGTTTGCGCTGCCCCCGGCCGCGTACATGAACCCGCACGCCTTTGGCCATCGCGGGCCGATCGACGACGTCGCCTGGGCGCTCGAATTCGTGCTGGTCGACGGCAAGATGCGGGGGCTGTTCTCCTTTCTGTTCGGCGCCTCCATGCTGCTGGTCGTTGAGCGCGCGGAAGCGAAGGGGGAGAGCGGGGCACGCGTGCACCTCGCGCGCATGGCGTGGCTACTGGTGTTCGGCATGGCCCACCTGCTGCTCCTCTGGCCGGGCGACATCCTCCAGCATTATGCGTTGGTCGGCCTGATCGCGTTCGCGTTTCGCGCATGGCCAACGGGGCAGTTGGTGTCGCTAGCCGCCGTGCTGATCGTTGCCCAGACGCTGCTGCTCGCCGGGCTACCGCTCGGAATCCTCGCCGTGGCGGCCGACATCCACGGTGCGCACCCTTCCTCGGAAGCGCTCGCGACGTGGCAGAGCTATGCGGCGAGCTTCGGGGTCCCCGACCGTGCCGAGTTGGCCAAGGATCTCGCCGCAAACCGCGGGAGCTATGCCGGCCTGTTCCATTACCGGCTGGCCGATTCGGTATGGCTGCCGTTCGATACCTTGTGGTCGGTCGGCATGGAGACGCTCGCCTATATGCTGCTCGGCATGGCGGCGCTGCGGAGCGGGTTGTTGAGCGGCGCTTGGGCACAGGTGCGGTATCGACGATGGGCTGCTTGTGGGCTGGGCATCGGCGCTTCGTGTTACGGCGCGCTCGCGTGGCTGACCTGGGCACGCGGCTTTGATATGGAAACGGTCGCCCTCACCGGCATGACGCTCTCCACCCCCGTGCGGCCGGTGATGATCGTCGGCTGGGCCTGCGCGGTGCTTGCCTGGTCGCGGACGGGCGGCGCGCTGACGGGTCGGCTGGTCGCCGCGGGGCGTATGGCCTTCACCAACTACCTGCTGACGTCACTGGTCTGCAGCTGGCTGTTCAGCGGCTGGGGGCTGGGCTGGTACGGCTATCTGTCGCGCGCGCAGCTAGTTATGGTCGTCGCGGGCGTTTGGGCGTTGATGCTGGGGTGGTCGAAGCCCTGGCTGGCGCGGTTTCGCTATGGCCCGCTGGAGTGGCTGTGGCGGAGCCTGGCGCGCGGGCGGTTTCAGCCGTTGCGCGGTGCCGCCTGACGGTCAGGCGCGGCCGAAGGGCGCCGCGGCACGACGGCCGAACCCTACCTGGGGGCGGCGCTCGACCAGCGGGTTGGCTTCGCGTTCCAGCAGCGTCAGCGTCTGGTCAAACAACGGCCGCAGCGCGACGATGTGCTCCAGCGCCTCGTCCGGCGTGTCATGGCGCTCCACGCAGTCGCGCGCGATCATCTCGATCACCTCGGCAAGCTCGCCGAGCGGCTCCGCCCCGAACTGGCGCGATTCGCCCTTCAGCGTGTGCGCGGGGATGACCATGGCGGCCGCATTGCGCGCGCGCATCGCTTCTTCCAGCGCGGCGACCGATTTCACGCCATCCTCGCGGAAATAGCCGAGGATCCGCACAAAGCCGCCGCCGAGTTCCTGACGCGCCTTCTGGTAATCGCGCCAATTGATCAATGAGCTACCCTCGAACGACACTTGATCCTCCCACCGGGGCCCAAACCACGAAGGTCTTGGGCGTTGCGCTAAGGCCATCGGGTAAACTTAACGTTGCCGAGGGGGAAAGATCGTCGCGGCGCGGATCAGGTATCGAAGGGGTTCTTGGGCGCCCGCATTGTCACCCGCACCGGCACCGCGCCGAAATCGAGCTCGCGGCGAAGCGAATTGACCAGATACCGCTCATAGCTGGCGGGCAGCTGATCGACGCGGGTGCCGAAGATCACGAAGCTGGGGGGGCGCGTCTTCACCTGCGTGACATAACGCAGCTTGATGCGCTTGCCGCCGGGCGCGGGCGGCGGATTCGCTTCGATCGCGCGCTCGAACCAGCGGTTGAGCTCGCCGGTGCCGACCCGCTTCGACCAGGCGGCGCGCGTCTCGAACGCTGCGCCGATCAGCGTGTCGATGCCCTTGCCGGTGGCGGCGGACACGGTCAGCAGCGGCACGCCCTTGACCTGGCTGAGCCCGTCCTCAAGCGCTTTCTTGACGCCGTTGAACAGCGAGGAGGCGTTCTCGGCGACGTCCCATTTGTTGAGCGCGATCACCAGCGCGCGGCCTTCCTGCAGCACCTTGTCGGCGATGCGCAGGTCCTGCGCCTCCAGCCCGAGCGTCGCGTCGAGCAGCAGCACCACCACCTCCGCGAAATCGACAGCGTGGAGCGCGTCGGCGACCGACAGCTTTTCAAGCTTGTCCTGCACCTTGGCGCGCTTGCGCATGCCGGCCGTATCGATCAGTCGCACCGCCCTCGCCTCGCCATCGCGATCGTGCCAGACCCAGTCGATGGCGATCGAATCGCGGGTGATGCCAGCTTCGGGTCCGGTGATCAGCCGCTCCTCGCCCAGCATCCGGTTGATCAGCGTCGACTTGCCCGCGTTCGGCCGGCCGACGATCGCGAGCTTGAGCGGGCCATCCTCGCCGCTCTCCTCCTCCTCGTCGCCCTGCGGATCCTCCCATTCGCCGATCGCGGGCAGCAGCGCTTCGAACAGGTCGGCGATGCCCTCGCCATGCTCTGCCGACAACTGCACCGGATCGCCGAAGCCGAGCGCCAGCGATTCAAGGATGCCCTGCTCCCCTGCCCGACCTTCGGCCTTGTTGGCGACCAGCACCACCGGCGTATCGGACCCGCGCAGCCAGCGGGCGATCTCCTCGTCCAGCGGCACGATGCCGGCGCGCGCGTCGATCATGAACAGCGCGACGTCTGCCGCCGCGACCGCTGCTTCCGTCTGCCGGCGCATCCGGCCGGGCAGCGTCTGCGGGTCTTCGTCCTCATAACCCGCCGTGTCGATGACGCGGAAGTCGAGCCCGACCAGCGTGGCATCGCCCTCGCGCCGGTCGCGGGTCACGCCCGGCCGGTCGTCGACCAGCGCGAGCTTCTTGCCGACAAGGCGATTGAACAGCGTCGACTTGCCGACGTTGGGTCGGCCAACGATGGCGACGGTGGGGAGACGAGACATGGGCTGCGCGTTAGCCGATCACGACCAACGCGTCACCCACCGCCTGCGCGCGCCTCACCGATAGGCGGTAATGCGGCCCTTGCTGTCCAGCGTATAGAGCATCGAGCGGGCGACGACCGGCGGCAGCGAGAATGCGGCCTTGGTTTCCACGGTGGCGCTGATGCTGCCGTCGCTCGGCGAGGCGAACACCAGCTGGCCACGCGAGTTGGTCAGTACCAGCCGGTTGCCAGCCAGCACCGGACCAAACCAGGTGACCTGATTGCCCTTGTTCTTCTTGGGGTTGGTGGTGCGCGGCAGCTGCGCGATCCAGCGCGCCTTGCCGTTGCTGCGCGACAGGCAGATCAGCCGGGCGTCGTCGGTGACCACGAACAGCCACTCGCCCGCGATCCAGGGGGTAGAGATGCCGGCGAAATTCTGTTCCCACAACCGCTGGCCGGTGCCGAGTTCCAGCGCCACCATCCGCCCGCCCTGGCCGACGGCATAGACACGGCCGTTGTCGATCACGGGGTCTGCATCGATGTCCGACAGGCTCGACACCGACGTGGTGATCGAGGTGCGCGACAGCGCATCCTGCCAGAGCACGCGGCCATTCTCATAGCGGTAGGCATTGAGTTCGCCGGTCGAGAACCCCGCCACCACCGTGCCGGCGCTGGCGGCCGGAGCGGCAACGCCGAACACCCCTTGCGATTCGATCGTCCCCGACTGCGTCCACTGCACCTTGCCGTCGGCCTCGCCGAGCGCGAACAGCTGGTTGTCCTGGCTCAGCACATAGACGTTGCCGTTCGCCACCGTCGGCGCGCCGCGCAGCGGGCCGCCGGGCTTGGCCCGCCACAATTCCTTGCCGTCCGTCGCATCGAGCGCGACCACGTCGCCGAGGCCGTCGGTCGCGTACAGGCGGCCCTCGTCATAGCTGACGCCGCCGCCGAAGCGCGACGCCCGGTTCTCCTCGCCCTTGGGGATGCCGGCGGTCCACAGGGCGGCACCGGTGTCGGCGGCAAAGGCATAAACCTTGGCCTCGACACCGACCACGAACAGCTTGTTGTCGGCGACCACGGGCGCGGCGCCGAGCCGGGCGCGCGGCGAACCGCCGTTGATCGTCGCCGTCCAGGCGCGGTCCGGGCTGGCACCGAGCGCGAGCTGGCCCATCGACTTGGCCGCGTTGCCACCCGATTGCGTCCAGGCTTCGTTGACCTCCGGCGCAGGGAGCAGCACCTGGACGTCGGCCAGCGTCTTGTCGGCTTCGACCGGGTTTTCCGACACCAGAATGGGCACGCGGTTGCCGACGGTGGGGGTACGCTTGGTTCCGCCCTTGAAAATGCCGCAGGCGCTCAATGCGAGCAGCGCCGCCACGGCGACCGGCGCCCGACTAGCCTTCATCATTTCGCTTGTGCTTCCTCGTTTGACGCCACGGCGTCCACGCCCAGAGCACCGGCCATCTGAACGCTGCGTTGACGGATAGTCTCGGGAACGTCTTTGCTCTGCGCGATCTGACCGAACAGACGGCCGGCAAGATCGCGGCGCCCCTCCGCCAGATAGGCCGCCGCGACCATCTCGCCGGCGCTGCCCAGCCATGGGCTGTCCTTGGTGGCGAGCGGCCGCAGCCGTTCCACCACCACGTTGGGCTTCAGGCTATCGAACTCGGCCGCCGTCTGGCGGATCAGCGCGAGGTCGCGGAACGGCTTGGCGATGCTCTCGTCGCCGACAACGCTGGCGAACTTGGCGACCGCGCCCTTGGTGTCGTTCTTGCCGAGCAGGATGTCCGCCTGAGTGAACATCGCCAGCGAGCGATTGCCGGGGACGCCGTCGCTCGCCAGCCTGGCGAGCAGCGGGTCGGCCTTCGCAAACTGCTTGTTGCCCACCGCTTCATAGGCCTGGCCAAGCTGCTCGCTCTGCTCGCCCGCGACCACCGTGCGATGATGCTGCCACCAGAGGAATGCGGCAAAGGCGATCAGGGCAGCGACGATGCCGACCGCCACCCACACGCCCCAGCGCCGGCCAAAGCCGACCAGCTGGTCGCGGCGCAGTTCTTCATCGACTTCGCGCAGGAAGGCAGCATCGTTGGGAGGTGTGACGGCCAAGAACGGCTCCGGATCGGCGAGGTTGTCGAAAGGTGGATACCCGCTTAGCGGCGCATTGGCCCAAACGGAAGCCGCGTCAACCGGCAGCGGGTTCAGGTCTTGGGCGCGTAGACCTGCTCCGCGCCGGGGAAGCTGCGCTCGCGCACCTCGCCCGCATAGGCCGCGGCGGCATCGCCGATCAGCCCCGCCATGTCGGCAAAGCGCTTCACGAACCGCGGCGTGCGCTCGAACAAGCCGAGCATGTCCTCCGCGACCAGCACCTGCCCGTCGCACAGCGCCGATGCGCCGATACCGATGGTCGGGCAATCGATGCTGCGGGTGATCTCGGCGGCGATCGGCTCCACCACGCCTTCGACAACGACGGCAAAGGCACCGGCCGCGGCAATTGCCTGGGCATCCGCAACGATCTTCGCCGCCTCCGCGTCCGTGCGCCCGCGCGCGCCGTAGCCGCCAAGCACGTTGACCGCCTGGGGCGTCAGGCCGACATGGCCCATCACCGGAATGCCCCGTTCCGAAAGGAAGCGCACCGTCGGCGCCATCGCCTCGCCGCCCTCCAGCTTCACCGCGGCGGCGCCGGTCTGCTTGAGAAGGAACGATGCGCTGTTGAACGCCTTTTCCGGCGAACCCTCGTAGCTGCCAAAGGGCATGTCGATCACCACCACCGCATGATAGCTGCCGCGCACCACCGCCGCGCCATGCGCCGCCATCATCTCCAGCGTGACCGGCACCGTCGACGGCAGGCCATAGATCACCTGCCCCAGGCTGTCGCCGACCAGCAGCAGGTCGCAATGCGGGTCAAGCAGCTGCGCCGTGCGCACGGTGTAGGCGGTCAGCATCACCAGCGGCGTTCCGCCCTTCTGCCGGCGAATGCCGGGCACGGTGAGCCGCTTCAGCGGGGCCGGCGTCGGCGTCGCGCGGCTGGTGGCGGTGTCGATCGTGTAGGTGGTGGACATGGCGCCGGCTTGTAGCTCGCCGAGGCTAGTCGATCCAGCCACGCCGAACTTCCGGTGCGATGCCAAGCATCGGCTAGCCGAGCGCCTCCCCCCAAGCATCAGCCGAGAAACCGACCAGCAGCGTGTCGCCTCGCACCAGCACCGGCCGCCGAATTGCCGATGGGTGGGCGATCATCAGCGCCACCGCGCGCTCGGCAGCGAGGTCCGCCTTGTCGGCCTCGGGCAGCTTTCGGAAGGTGGTGCCCGCCCGGTTCAGCACGCGCTCCCAGCCGAGCGTGCCGACCCACCCGCGCAGCCGCTCCTCGGGAACGCCCTGCTTCTTGAAGTCATGAAAGGTGAAGGCGATGCCACGGGCCTCGAGCCAGGTGCGGGCCTTTTTTACCGTGTCGCAGTTGGGGATGCCGTACAGCGTCGTGGTCATGCGCTTTTTCTAACCCGGACGCCCGATCGCCGCCAAGCGCCGATGGCGTTCGCGCGTCGGCATCGGTATGGCGGGCACATGACCGGCCACCCCTTTTACGCCCTTCACTCCCACGCGATGGTCCGCGTTGCCGCCGCCACCCCGCGCGCCAGCGTCGGCGATTGTGCCGCCAACGCCGCTGCAACCATCGAGCAGGCGAGAATCGCCGACTCGCGCGGCTGCGACCTGGTGGTGTTTCCCGAGCTCAACATCACGTCCTACGCGATCGACGACCTCCACCTGCAAAGCGCACAGCACCGCGCCACCGAACTGGCGCTGGAGGCGGTGGTCGCCGCCAGCGCCACCTTGTCGCCGGTGCTGCTGGTTGGTGCGGCGCTGCCCCGCAACGGCCGGCTCTATAACTGCGCGGTGGTGATCGCACGCGGCCGGGTACTCGGCGTGGTGCCCAAGACGTTCCTGCCCAACTATCGCGAGTATTATGAGAAGCGCTGGTTCGCGAGCGGCCGGGGCTTGGCCGGCCTATCGATCGACGTCGTCGGACAGAGCGTGCCGTTCGGCACGGACCTGATCTTTGCCGCCAGCGACCTGCCGTCGTTCACCGTCCACGCCGAGATCTGCGAGGATTACTGGGCACCGACGCCGCCATCGACCGCGGGCGCGCTGGCGGGAGCGCTGATCTGCTGCAACCTGTCGGCGTCGAACATCGTCATCGGCAAGGCCCGCGAGCGCGAACTGCTCGCCGCCAGCCAGTCGGCACGGGGGGTGTGCGCGTACATCTATTCGGCGTCCGGACCTGGGGAAAGCACCACGGACGTTGCCTGGGACGGCCAGGGCCTGATCTACGAACTCGGCCAGCTGATCGCCGAGTCCCGCCGTTTCGCACGCGAGCCGGAGCTGGTGATTGCGGATATCGATACCGGCCGTCTGGCGCAGGAGCGGCTGCGCGACGGCACGTTCAACGACGCTGCCAGCCACCTCGACCACCCCGAAACGCGCTTCCGCCGCATCGCCTTTGACCACGGCGCCGCACTCGCGGACATCGGGCTGGAGCGCGGCATCCCTCGCTTCCCCTTCGTTCCCAACGATCCCGTCCAGCGCGACGCGGACTGTTTCGAAGCGTTCAACATCCAGGTCGAAGGCATCGCCAAGCGGGTGGAGGCGACCGGCACCAAGCGCATGGTCATTGGCGTGTCGGGCGGGCTCGACTCGACCCACGCGCTGATCGTCGCGGCCAAGGCGATGGACCGGCTCGGCCGCCCGCGCTCGGACATTCTGGGCTTCACCATGCCCGGCTTCGCGACCGGCGAAGGCACCAAGGGCAATGCCTGGGCACTGATGCGCGCGCTGGGAATCAGCGGCGAGGAGATCGACATCCGCCCCGCCGCGCAGCGGATGCTGGAGGAGATGCACCACCCCTTCGCCCATGGCGAGCCGGTGTACGACGTCACCTTCGAGAACGTGCAGGCGGGCCTGCGCACCGACTATCTGTTCCGCCTCGCCAATCAGCGCGAGGGCCTGGTGGTGGGCACCGGCGACCTTAGCGAACTGGCGCTTGGCTGGTGCACCTATGGCGTCGGCGACCAGATGAGCCATTACGCCGTCAACGCCGGCGTGCCCAAGACGCTGATCCAGTTCCTGATCCGCTGGTGCATCCGGACGGGCCAGTATGACGAGCAGACCAACGAGGTGCTCGCCGCGATCCTGGCGCAGGAAATCTCGCCCGAACTGGTGCCCGCCGATGCCGAGGGCGGCTTGCAGAGCACCGAGGACAAGATCGGCCCCTATCCGCTCAACGACTTCTTCGCTCATTACGTGATCCGCCACGGGCTGGCCCCGTCCAAGATCGCGTTTCTCGCCTGGCATGCGTGGCGCGACGCGGCGGTGGGCTCGTGGCCGGAGGACCTGCCGGAGGCTGCGCGGGTCACCTATGACCTGCCGACGATCCGCCTGTGGCTGGAGCGGTTCCTGTTCCGCTTTTTCCAGATCAGCCAGTTCAAGCGCTCGGCGCTGCCCAACGGGCCCAAGGTCTCCGCGGGTGGCGCGTTGTCGCCCCGGGGGGACTGGCGGGCACCGTCCGACGGCACGGCGGCGGTGTGGCTGGACGAACTGCGTGCCAACTGCCCGTGAGAGCGTGCGTTCACACTTGCATCAGGGCAACGCCGGGCGCACTGTGACAGCGTGATGACGCTTTCATCTCCGGACGGATCGCGCGACCGCCGGATCGAGGATCCCAGCAACCTGTGGCTGATCCACCCTCTTGCGCGAGCGTTGCTGCCGCGGGCGGTATCGGCCGGCGTGTCGGCCAATGCCGTGTCGGTGGCCGGGCTGGTGCTCGGCGGCGGCGCGGCGGCGGCGTTCGTGCGCTGGCCAGCCGTGCCCGCCATGCTGCTCGGGCTGGTGCTGGCGATCGGCTGGATGGTCGCCGATGGCCTCGACGGCATGATCGCGCGGGCGACCGGCACCGCGAGCGCGCTCGGCCGCACGCTGGACGGGTTATGCGACCACGGCGTCTTCGCGCTGATCTACGTCGCCATGGCGCTGCGCATCGGCACCGGTGAAGGCTGGCTGCTCGCGGTCGCCGCCGGCGTTGCCCATGCGGTGCAGTCGAGCCTCTACGAAGGGGAGCGCGCGCGCTTTCACCGGCGGGTGAAGGGAGTGACCGCCACGGGCGTGGCGCCGGCCCCCTCCTCCACCGCCACCGCAATGCCGCTGGTGCGCTTGTACGACGCGGTGGCCGGTATCCCCGAACGGCTGGCGCTGCCCTTCGAACGGATGCTGGCGTCCGCACCCGACGCGCGCGCGCTGGGGCAGCTCTACGGCGAGCGCGCCGTGCCGGCCATGCGGCTGCAGTCGCTGCTGACTGCCAACGTCCGCGTTGCGCTGATCACCCTTGCCTGTTTCGCCAACAGTCCGCGGTTGTTCTGGATCGCCGAGATCGGGCCTTTGTCGCTGATCGCGATCGCCGGTTTGGTCTGGCACCGGCGGGTTGAGCGAGACCTTCTTCATTCCTCTTTCATCAGCGGCGCGCCGTTTGCCTCCGCAATCACCACAAGGGAACTTTCATGAGCATCATTCGAGTCGCCGTGGTTGGCATCGGCAACTGCGCCAGTTCGCTGGTGCAGGGGCTGGAGCACTACCGCGAAGGCACAAACGATGCCGTCGGCCTGATGCATTGGGAGATGGGAGGCTATCGCCCATCCGACATAAAGGTCGTCGCGGCATGGGACGTCGATCGTCGCAAGGTCGGCTCCGATGTCGCCGACGCGATCTTCGCCAAGCCCAACTGCACCGCCGTGTTCGCGCCGGAGGTGACGCCGACTGGAACTGTGGTGAAGATGGGTGCCGTGCTCGATGGCGTCGCCGAACACATGAGCGACCATGCCGACGACCGCACCTTTCTGCTGTCGGACGCGCCACAGCCGAGCAAGGCCGACGTGGTCGCAGACCTGCGCGCGTCAGGCGCCGACGTTTTGATGAACTATCTGCCGGTCGGCAGCCAGGAAGCGACCGAATTCTACGCCGAGTGCGCGCTTGAGGCGGGCGTCGCGTTCGTCAACAACATTCCCGTGTTCATCGCCTCCAACCCGGAATGGGCGGCCAAGTTCGAGAACGCCGGCGTGCCGATCATCGGTGACGACATCAAGGCCCAGCTCGGCGCCACCATTGTTCACCGCGTGCTGACCGACCTGTTCGCCAAGCGCGGCGTCAAGCTGGAGCGGACCTATCAGCTCAACACCGGCGGCAATACCGACTTCCTCAACATGTCCAACCACCGCCGGCTGGCTTCCAAGAAGATCAGCAAGACCGAAGCGGTGCAATCGGTGGCCGCCGAGCGGCTGGACGACGACAATGTTCACATCGGTCCTTCGGACTATGTGCCGTGGCAGAACGACAACAAGATCTGCTTCCTGCGCATGGAAGGCAGCATGTTCGGCGGTGTGCCAATGAACCTCGAGCTGCGCCTGTCCGTAGAGGATTCGCCCAATTCGGCCGGCGTTGCGATCGACATGATCCGCTGCGCCAAGATCGCGCGCGACCGCGGGCTGAAGGGCGTGGTCGACCCGGCATCCGCCTATTTCTGCAAGCACCCGCGCAACCAGATGACCGACGATCTAGCGCAGCTAGCCGTCGAGGAGTTCATCAAGGCGGCCTGAGCGTGATCCGCACCGCCATCCTGCTGGCGGCAGGCGAAGGCAGCCGGCTGCGCACGTCAACGCCGTTCAAGCCGCTCTGCCCGGTGGCGGGCGTGTCGCTGATCGATCACGCGCTCGCCGGCCTCGCCGTGGCCGGGATCACGCACACCGTGGTGGTCCTGGGCTATGGCGCCGAGGCTATTGAGGCACATCTCGCGAACCGTGGGATGGAAGGCGTCAAGACGGTGCACAGCGACCACCGGCACCCCAATGGCGTATCGGTGCTCGCCGCCCGGTCAGCCGTGGAGGACCGGGACGACGGCGACGCGCTGCTCGCGATGTGCGATCACCTCGTCGATCCCGCGCTCTACGCCCGCATGGCAGCGGCCGGCGCAGGCAACGGCCTTCGCCTCGGAGTCGACCGGCGGCTCGGCCACCCCTGGGTCGACCCGCTTGACGTCACCTGCGTCGCGACCCGCGGCGAGCTGATCACCGCGATCGGCAAGGGCATGGTGCCGCACGACTGCTACGACACGGGCGTGTTCGCGATCGGGCCTGCCCTGTTCGCGGAATTGGCCGCCTTGCCGGAGCCCTCGCTGACCGAGGGAGTGCGGGCGCTGGCGGCGACCGGGCGGGCGCGGGCGGTGGATTGCAGCGACCTCGACTGGATCGATGTCGATGACCCGCCCGCCCTCGCGCGCGCCGAAGCATGGCTCGGCGGCCCCGTTGCCGCGCTTGCCAAGGCGGTCGCTCAGCCCTGACCGCTGCATTGGCGGATGGCCGGGTGTCGGTTAGCTCGCGCCGGCCCCGCCTGGGCGCAGCCTCGACGGTGCTGCCGCCGGCTATTTAAGGCAGGCGACGATGCCGGCGATCACCGCCTCGGTCTCCTGCGGATCGCGCACCCGCACTGTGTCAAGGCCGAGCTGCTTGGCAGGATAGTCGTTGCCCCCGGGGAAGATCGCGTCGCCGATGAACATCATCGCGTCGAGGGGAATGGCGCTTTCGTCGCGGAGCTTGCACAGGCCATAAGCCTTGTCGACGCCTTCACGCGTGATGTCGATCGAGGTCGCGCCGCCCATGTTGATCGACAGTCCGGGCAGCCGCTGCCGGAGGTCCGCCTGGATCACCTTGCGCTTGGCGAAGTCGGGGTCCCAATGCTCCTTGGCGTCGATCGGGGCCTGCTGGCCGAGCGCGGAAAAGGTGATCTGACTGCCGCGGTCCTCGATCCGCTCGCCCCAGGTCTGCTCGGGCACGAAGCCCGTCGCCTCCAGCGACGCATCGAACGCCGCCAGGATCTTCTGCTTGAGTTCATCGTCGAACAGTTCGGCGAATACGGTCCGCCATTCGCCCCCATCGAAGCGGAACAGCTTGGTGCCGGTGGTCGGCATCAGCCACAGTCGCGTCCGGTTCGCCCGCTCGGGAAGGCGGCTGGCGACCTGTTTCTGGAACTGCGGCCAGTCGCCGCCCGAGATCACCGCCACGTCCGCGACGTCGAGCAGGTCGGCGAGCGCGTGGCCCATCGGCTCCTGCAACGGCTGCTTGCTTTCGGCGAGTGTGCCGTCGAGGTCAAAGGCAACCAGTTGCTTCACGCGGGAACTCCGGCGACGAGAATGAGTGTGTCGATCGCCTCGGCAACGCCGTCGGCATCGTTGGCGCCGGTAATATGGTTCGCCGCCGCCTTCACCCGCTCGGGCGCGTTGCCCATCGCGATGGCCAGCCCGGCGCGCTCGAGCATCGGCAGGTCGTTGGCCTGATCACCGATCGCCGCCACCTGGTCGAGCGGCACGTCGAACGCCGCGGCCAGCGCGACGATGCCGTCGCCCTTGTTCGCTGCAAGCGCGGTGATGTCGAGATAATAGGTCTGCGACTGCGCCACCGTTGCCCGCCCGGCGAAACGGGCATCGATGCGTGCGTGCAGCGCCTGCAGCACCGGCGGATCGTCGCTGACGAAGGTGATCTTGTCGGCACGGTCGAGCAGGTGCGCGAAGTCATTGCCGACCACCGGCTCCTGGTTGGCGGCGATGCGCTCGTGCTCGGCATGGACGCCGACATCGGAGGAGGCATACCAGCGGTCGTCCGCGAACACCCAGATGTCCACCGCCGCCCCTTGCGCGAGCGCCAGCACGCCGCGCGCCACCTCCGCATCGATCACGTGGTGCGCATCGACCCGGCCATCGCGGCGAAAGATGATGCCGCCGTTGAAGGCGGCCATCGGCGCGTCGATCGCCAGCGCCTCGGCGATCGGCATCATCCCCGATCGGGGCCGCGCGCTGATGATGGTGAAGCCGAGCCCCGTCGCCTCTAGCCGCTTCACCGCGTCGATCGTGGCGGGTGTCAGCCGCTTCTGCTTGTCGACCAGCGTTCCATCCACGTCCGAGAGCAGCAGCCGGATCGCAGCCGTGTTGCCGCTCACTGCGGCATCTCGACATGGCCACCGAAGCCAAAGCGCATCGCCGACAGCACCTGGTCGCCGAAAGTATGGTCGACGCGGCTGCGGTAGCGGGCGAACAGCGCGGCGGTGAGGACGTTGGCCGGCACCGCCAGCTCCATGGCCGCATCGATCGTCCACTGACCCTCGCCCGAATCGGCAACGCGACCGGAGAACTGGTCAAGCGTCTGGTCGCGGGCCAGCGCCGACGCGGTCAGGTCGAGCAGCCAGGACGAGATCACGCTGCCCCGCCGCCACACCTCGGCAATGTCGGTGAGGTTGAGGTCGAACCGTTCCTCCTCGATCACCTTGGTCGACGCCTTCGACTTCAGGATGTCGAAGCCTTCGGCATAGGCCTGCATCAGCCCGTATTCGATGCCGTTGTGGACCATCTTGACGAAGTGGCCGGCGCCGGGAGGACCGGCGTGGATATAGCCCTTCTCGGCGCGCGAATCTTCGCCTTCCTGCTGCATCCGCCCGGGCGTGCGGGGAATGGTGCCGAGGCCCGGTGCGAGTGCGTCAAAGACGGGATCGAGGTGGTCGACCGCGTCCTTGTCGCCGCCGATCATCATGCAATAGCCGCGCTCCAGGCCCCACACGCCGCCGGACGTGCCCACGTCGACATAGCGAATACCGTTCTCGGCCAATGCCTTGGCGCGGCGAATATCGTCCTTGTAGAAGGTGTTGCCGCCGTCGATAATGATGTCGCCTTCGCGGGCAAGACCACGCAGCGTCTCGATCGTGCTCTCGGTCGGGTCGCCGGCCGGCAGCATCACCCAGAAGATGGCCGGCGTATCGAGCTTCGCGTGCATGTCCTCCAGCGAGGCGGCAGCCGTCGCGCCCTCGCCGGCCAGCGCATCGATCAACGGCTGGTTGCGATCGAACACCACCAGTTCGTTGCCCGCCCGCATCAGCCGGCGAGCGATGTTGCCGCCCATGCGGCCAAGTCCGATCATTCCCACGCGCATCGAGAAACTCCGCTCAACTTGTTGAATTTGCGGTGGCGATCAAGCCGCTGCCGGTTGCTTCCTGGCGATCGCGCCGAGCAGGTCGTCGAACGCGGTCGCGAACGAGGCGACCCCTTCCTCCACCAGCGTATCGGTCACGCCGGTCAGGTTGACGCCCAGCCGCTCGGCTTCGGCCATGACGTGCCGCGCCTGGTCCACGTCCTTTGTCAGCGTCACCGCCGGCGTGCCGCGCTCGCGGAACGCATCCATCGTCTTGGGCGGCATGGTGTTGACGGTGTCGGGGCCGATCAGCGTGTCGACATAGAGCGTGTCGGGGAAGCTCGGGTCCTTCGTCCCCGTCGATGCCCACAGCAAGCGCTGCGGCTGCGCGCCCTGGGCGGCGAGCGCCTGCCAACGATCCGACTTCAGGAAGTCGAGATACCATTGATAGGCGATCTTGGCGTTGGCAATCGCGACCTGGCCACGGATGGCCTTCAACGCCTCGGCCTCCGGGTCGCCGTCCGTGACGCGCTGGTCGATCGCCTTGTCGACCACCGAATCGATGCGGCTGACGAAGAAGCTGGCGACGCTGGCGATCCGGTCGATCGGCTGCCCCTGCTTCACGCGCTCTTCGAGGCCTGTCGCATAGGCTTCGGCGACGCGGATATAGGCGTCCAGCGCGAACAGCAGCGTGACGTTGACGTTGATCCCTGCAGCGATGGTGGCGCTGATCGCCGGGCCACCCGCCAGCGTTCCGGGGATCTTGATCATCAGATTGGGCTTGTCCACCGCCGCCCAGAGCTTCTGCGCTTCCTCGATGGTCGCGTCCGTATCGTCGGCAATATAGGGCGATACCTCCAGGCTGACATAGCCGTCCTTGGCGTTCAGCCGGTCGTAGACGGGTCGCATCGTATCCGCCGCCGCCTTGATGTCCTCGATCGCCTGATGCTCGTAACGGATGATCGTCGCCGCGCCGGGATTGGCGCGGTCGAACTCGGCGAGGCTCGCGTCATAGGCATCGCCATGCCCCATCGCCTTTTCGAAGATCGACGGGTTGGAGGTGACGCCGGTCAGCCCGTCCTCGTCCACCAGCTTCTGCAGGCCGCCGGCCGCCAGGAACTTGCGGTCCACGAAGTCGAGCCACACGGCGGTGCCCAGCGCGCTGAGATCAGAAAGCTTGCTCATTGTCACTCCTTGGCCGCCTTGGCGGTCGCTTCGGCTGCGGCGATCAGCTCGCGCGCGCGCTTGGCCACGTTGTCCGGCGTGAACCCGTATTTGTCGGCAAGCTTCGCGAGCGGCGCGGAGGCGCCGAACGTCGACATGGTGATCGTGCCGCCCTGCGTGCCGACATAGCGTGCCCAGCCCATCTCGCCCGCCATCTCTACTGCCAGCCGCGCCTTGACCTTGGGCGGCAGCACCGTGTCGCGGTATGCCTGGTCCTGCAATTCGAAGCGGAACCAGCTCGGCAGCGACACCACGCGGCTGCGCACGCCATCGGCGACGAGCTGCTCGTGCGCCTTGACCACCAGCGACAACTCGCTGCCGGTGGCCATCAGGATCACCTCCGGCTCGCCCTCACAGTCTGCGAGTACGTAGCCGCCCTTGAGCACGCCCTCGGCGGAGGCGTATCTGGTCCGGTCCAGCGTCGGCATCGCCTGTCGCGACAGGATCAGCGCGCTTGGCCGGTCCGAATGCTCCAGCGCCGCGCGCCACGCATAGGCGACCTCGTTGGCGTCGCCGGGCCGGATCGCGTCAAGGCCGGGGATAGCGCGCAGGGTGGCGAGGTGTTCGATCGGCTGGTGCGTCGGGCCATCCTCGCCGACGCCGATCGAATCATGGGTGAACACCCAGACCGAGCCGATCTCCATGATCGCCGACAGCCGCACCGGTGCGCGCATGTAGTCGAGGAACACGAGGAAGGTGGAGCCATAGGAACGCAGCTGCGACAGCTCCATGCCGTTCACCACCGCGCCCATGCCATGTTCACGCACGCCGAAGTGGACGTTCTGGCCGCCGTAGTTGCTGGCCTCCAGCGAATCCTTCCCCTTGATGTCCGTCTTGGTGGACGGCGACAGATCGGCCGAACCGCCGACCAGCCAGGGGATGCGGCCGGCGATGGCGTTGAGCACCTTGCCGCCCGAATCGCGGGTGGCGAGGCCCTTCTCGTCCGCGTCGAACACCGGAATGTCGGCGTCCCAGCCGTCGGGCAGCTGGTTGGCGAACATCGTCTCCAGCTGGCGCCCTTCATCGGGAAACTGCTGCTTGTACCGCGCGAACATCGCCTGCCATTCCTCGCGAAGCGTCCGACCGCGCTCGCGAATGGCGCCCGAGAATCGCTCGGCAACGCCGTCCGGCACCAGGAACTGCGCGTCCTCCGGCCAGCCATAAGCGCGCTTGGTGGCGCGGACATTGTCCTCGCCCAGCGGCTCGCCATGCGCCTTCTCGCTACCCGCCTTGGGGCTGCCCCAACCGATCACCGAGCGAAGCACGACAAAGGTGGGGCGGTCGTCCGTCGCGCGGAACTCGGCAATCGCGCCGGCGATCGCGTCCGTATCGTTGGCGTCGTCGAGGTGGAGCACCTTCCAGCCATAGGCCTCGAAGCGCTTGCCGACGTCCTCGTCAAAGGCGAGCGCGGTGTCGCCCTCGATCGAGATGTGATTGCTGTCGTAGATCCAGCACAGATTGGAGAGCTTCAGGTGTCCGGCAAGGCTCGCCACCTCGGCCGACACGCCTTCCATCATGTCGCCGTCGCCGCACAGCACATAGGTGTCGTGGTCGAACAGCGTGAAGTCGGGCCGGTTGTAGCGCGCCGCCAGCCAGCGCTCGGCGATCGCCATGCCGACCGAATTGCCGCAGCCGGCGCCCAATGGCCCCGTGGTCGTCTCGACGCCGGTGGTGTGGCGATATTCGGGATGGCCCGGCGTCTTGGACGACAGCTGCCGGAACTGGCGGATGTCATCCAGGCTCACCGCCTCGTTGCCGGTCTTGTTGCCGTCGCCATCGACTTCCTCGATCCCCGCGAGGTGAATCAGCGCGTAAAGCAGCATGGAGGCATGGCCGACCGAGAGCACGAACCGGTCGCGATTGGGCCAGTCGGGGACGGACGGATCATAGCGCAGGAATTTCGACCACAGCGTCCAGCCGACCGGCGCCAGCGCCATGGGCGTGCCGGGGTGGCCCGAACTGGCCTTCTGCACCGCGTCCATCGCGAGGGTACGAATGGTGTCGATGGCCAGGCGATCGGCGCTGCCGTCCTCGCGAACGGAATCGGGCCGCCCGTCAGCGGTGGGCTCGGCGGTCTGGGTATCTGACATGCGTGATCAACCTCGTGTTGCTGAACCAACGATGGAGCGGTGATTGGGTTGCCTCTAGCCGCAGGCGGCCGGTCGTTCCAGCCGCACGACCACGCCGCCGGTTGCGACATAGGCGGCGTCCACCTCTTGGAGAAAGAGGCCATGCCCGACCACTCCGGGCGTCGCGTCCAGCGCGGCGGCGAGCGCCGCCGGATCGGCCATTGCCGCGAACCTTGCGTCCAGCACCATGTTGCCATTGTCCGTCGCGACCACCGCCCCGTCTGTCCTGCGCACCTCGACCGCGGCGCCCAGCCGTTCCAGCGCCGCGGCGACGAAGCTGAGGGCAAAGGGAAGCACCTCCACCGGCAGCTTGGCCGCGCCGATCCGATCCACCCGCTTGGAGCCGTCGGCGATCACCACCATGCGCGCCGAGGCGGCGGCAACGATCTTTTCCCGCACCATCGCCCCGCCCGCGCCCTTGACCGCCCGGCAGAGCCCGTCGATCTCGTCGGCGCCGTCGATCGTCAGGTCCACGGCCGCCACGTCCTCCATCGCCAGCACCCGGATGCCGAGCGAACGCGCCTGCGCCGCGCTCGCCTGCGAGGTGGCCACGGCGGTGAGCTGCATGCCCTCAGCGACCCTGGCGCCGATCGCCGCGATTGCGTGCGCGGCGGTGGAGCCGGTGCCGAGCCCCACCAGCATGCCATCCCGGATTTCCGCAACCGCGGCCAGCGCGGCGAGCCGCTTGTCATCGTTCTGCATGGACACGAGGGTAGCCGCTGCCGACGACGCCCGCCAGCACCGACCCGGCGCAACCGGCGGCGCACACACAAATTTGTCGCAATTTGTCGCGGTCGATTGAAACTCTTGTCACGGGGCTGCATTGGCGGGGCGGGGCGTTCAAGTGTGCAGATCGGAACGGAACGCGAGTGTTGATGCATTTTCCGGAACGGCGCGTGGCCATCAGCCTCGCCGCGATCGCCCTGACGCTTGCCGCGTGCAGCGGCGGCGATGAGGCTAAGCAGAAGGCGGGTGGCCGTGGCGGTCCTGGCCAGGGAACGCCGCAGGTCGGCTATGTGGTCGCACGCCCGACAGCCGCGGCGATGACCACCGAACTGTCCGGCCGCACCGCCGCCTACGAAAGCTCGGAAGTGCGCCCCCAGGTAAGTGGCATCGTGCGTCGTCGCCTGTTCACCGAAGGGTCGCTGGTGCGCCAGGGCCAGCCCCTCTACGAAATCGATCCCCGGCTGTATCGCGCCGCCGCGAGTCAGGCGCAGGCCAATCTTCAAAGCGCGCAGGCGAACGCCGAAGCAACTCGCACGCAAGCGGAACGCTATCGCCCGCTGGCGCAGATCGAGGCGGTATCCAAGCAGGACTATACCAACGCGGTCGCGCAGTCGCGGCAGGCGCAGGCTTCCGTGGCGCAGAACCAGGCGGCGCTCGAAACCGCGCGCATCAATCTCAACTTCACCACGGTCACCGCCCCGATCAGCGGCCGCATCGGCCGCTCGCTGTTCACTGTCGGCGCGCTGGTGTCGGCAAGCCAGGCCGATCCGCTGGCGCAGATTCAGCGGCTCGACCCCATGTTCGTCGACATCCAGCAATCGTCGGCCGACCTTCTGTCGCTGCGTCGCTCGCTGGCCGGCGGGGGCCTCATCCCCGCGCGCGCGCAAGTCCGCCTGACGCTGGAGGACGGCTCAGACTACGGCTACACGGGGACGGTCGAGTTCACCGAAGCGCTGGTCGACACCGCCACCGGCACGGTGACGCTGCGCGCCCGCTTCCCCAACCCGCGCGGGGTGCTGCTGCCGGGCATGTTCGTCCGGGCCCACTTCGTGCAGGCAATCAACCAGCGCGCGTTCCTGGTGCCGCAAACCGCGGTAAGCCGCGGTCCCAAGGGCGACGCCACGGTGATGGTCGTCGGTCCGGGCAACAAGGCGGTGCAGAAGACGGTCACGGCCGAACGCACGCAGGGCCCCTATTGGGTGGTGACGCAGGGTCTCGATGCCGGCGACAAGATCATCACTCAAGGGCTGGGCAAGCTGAAGCCGGGGCAAGGCATCAAGCCCGTGCCCGCGAACTCCCCGCAACGCGTCGGCCCGCCACAACAGGGGAAGGGCGGCCAGGGCGCCGGGGATTCGGCTAGCGGTAGTTCAGGCGGCGGTTCTGGCAGCGGCGGTTCGGGCCAGGGCAAGGCCGGCTGACGCCCTCATGATCAGCCGCATCTTCATTGATCGCCCCATCTTCGCATGGGTGATCGCGATCATCATCATGCTGGGCGGTGTCGGCGCCATCATGGGCCTGCCGATCGCCCAATACCCCGACGTCGCGCCGCCGCAGGTGTCGATCCGCGCCAATTACCCGGGCGCCAACGCCGAAACCATCCAGAACAGCGTCACCCAAGTGGTGGAGCAATCGCTGACCGGCATCGACGGCTTGCTGTATTTCAGCTCGTCATCGAGTTCGCGCGGATCGGTGTCGATCACGGTTACCTTCGAAAAGGGCACCGATCCCGACATCGCGCAGGTTCAGGTGCAGAACCAGGTGCAGCAGACGCTGTCGCGGCTGCCTGCCCAGGTGCAGCAGCAGGGACTGATCGTCCGCAAGTCGAACCCGGACTTCCTGCTGCTGGTCGGCGTTTATGACGAAACCGACAAGATGACCAACCAGGACGTGTCGGATTATCTGGTGTCAAACCTCCAGGATCCGCTGGGGCGCATTCCGGGCGTCGGCGACACCAACGTGTTCGGCGCCCAATATGCCATGCGGATCTGGCTCGACCCCGCCCGACTTGCCGCCGTGCAGCTGATGCCCAGCGACGTCACCGCCGCGATCCAGAGCCAAAACGCCGAGGTCGCCGCCGGCGAGATCGGCGGCCAGCCGCAGCCCGACACGCAATTCCTCAACGCCATCGTCACCGCGCAATCGCGGCTGCAGACGCCCGAACAGTTCGCCAACATCCTGCTCAAGACGCAGAGCAACGGCGCCACCGTCCGCCTCAAGGACGTGGCGCGGGTCGAACTCGGCGCCGAGAGCTACAACGCGATCAGCCGGGTGAACGCCCACCCCGGCGCCGGCATCGCCGTGCTGCTCGCGCCCGGTGCCGACGCGCTCAAGACCGCCGAGCTCGTCAAGGCGCAGATCGCCGCCGCCGCCAAGGGCTTTCCGGCCGGCCTGAAATACTCCTACGCCAACGATTCCACCAACTTCATCAAGCTGTCGATCGAAGACGTGGTGAAGACGCTGATCGAGGCGATCATCCTGGTCGTCATCGTCATGTTCGTCTTTCTGCAAAGCTGGCGCGCGACGCTGATCCCGACCATCGCGGTGCCGGTGGTGCTGCTTGGCACCTTTGGCGTGTTCTATCTCGCCGGCTTTTCCATCAACACCCTGACGCTGTTCGGGCTTGTGCTCGCCATCGGCCTGCTCGTCGACGACGCCATCGTCGTGGTCGAGAATGTCGAGCGACTGATGGAAGAACATCCCGACATGACCCCGCGGGACGCGACCATCACGTCCATGAACGAGATCACCGTTGCGCTGGTTGCGATTGCGCTGGTGCTGTCGGCGGTGTTCCTGCCGATGGCATTCTTTGGCGGTTCGACGGGCGTCATCTATCGCCAGTTCTCGCTCACCATCGTGTCGGCGATGATCCTGTCGGTGCTGGTGGCGCTGGTCCTGTCGCCGGCGCTGACCGCTCACCTCCTGAAGCAGAAGAAGCGCGATGCCGCCGGCGACCCGGTGGAGGACGGCTGGCTCGGCCGCCACCTGCCGCGCGTGGCGCACGGCATTGCGCGCGCCCGCGACGGCTTCAACAACACGTTCGACAAGGGATCGGACAAGTATCAGCAGCTGGCGCGGCGGATGATCGACCGCAAATGGCTGTTCCTGCTGATCTATGCGGCCGTGCTGGCGCTGCTGGCGATCCTGTTCCTGCGGCTTCCCACCGGCTTTCTGCCGACGGAGGACCAGGGCAATGCGATTGTCGAGTTCCGGCTGCCGGCCGGCGCGACGCAGAACCGCACGTTCGACGTGCAGAAGCAGGTGGAGCAATACTTCCTTCAGCACGAGGGCAAGAACGTCGAGACGATGTTCACCGTCTCCGGCGCGGGCGGCGGCGCGAGCGGCCAGAACACCGGCCGCGGCTTCCTCCAGCTCAGCGACTGGGCCGACCGCAAGGGCAAGGAAAACAGCGCCGACGCGATCACCGACCGCGCGTCCGCGGCGTTCGCCAACCTCCGCGACGCGCAGGTGTTCGCGCTGGTGCCGCCGGCGATCCGCGGCCTGGGGCAGTCGAACGGCTTCACCGTGGAGCTGCAGAACACCGGCGGCATGCCGCTTCAGGAGTTCCAGGCCGCGCGCGACAAGCTGCTCGCCGCCGCAGCGGCCGACCCGGCGCTGGCATCGGTGCGCCTCACCGAACTGCCCGACGTCGCGACGCTGAAGGTCAATGTCGACCAGCAGAAGCTCGCCGCGCTCGGCCTCTCCCAGAGTGCCGTGAACTCAACGCTCGCCACCGCCTGGGGTGGCTCCTACGTCAACGACTTCGTTGATCGCGGCCGGGTAAAGCGCGTGTACGTGCAGGGCGACGCGCCCTACCGCTCGCAGCCGTCGGACCTCGCCCAATGGTATGTGCGCGGCAACACGGGCGCGATGACCCCGTTCTCGTCGTTCGCCACCACCAGCTGGTCGCAGGCGCCGGCCACCCTGTCGCGCTTCAACGGCATCCAGTCATACGAATTCCAGGGCTCGGCCGGTGCCGGCAAGAGTTCGGGCGACGCGCTCAAGCGCTTCGAGGAGCTCGCCGCCCAGATCCCGGGCACCAGCATCGCGCTGGCGGGCCTGTCCTATCAGGAGCGCCTGTCGTCGGGACAGGCACCGATCCTCTACGGGCTGTCGCTGCTGGTGGTGTTCCTGTGCCTCGCTGCGCTGTACGAAAGCTGGTCGATTCCGGTCGCGGTGCTGCTGATCGTGCCGCTCGGGCTGGTGGGCGCGGTGATCGCGGTGACGCTGCGCGGTCTCACCAACGACGTTTACCTTCAGATCGGCCTGCTGACGACCATGGGCTTGTCGGCGAAGAACGCCATTCTGATGATCGAGTTCGCGGAACAGGCAGAGCGCAAGGGCGCGCGCGTCCTTGATGCCGCGCTGGAGGCGGCCAAGATCCGCCTGCGGCCGATCCTGATGACCTCGTTCGCGTTCATCTTCGGCGTGCTGCCGCTCGCGCTGTCGACGGGTGCCGGCGCCAACAGCCGCATCGCTATCGGTACGGCGGTGATCGGCGGCATGCTGACCGCGACGATCCTGGCCGTGTTCTATATCCCGCTGTTCTTTGTGCTGGTCCGGCGCGGCGTGCGTGACGGCATCGCCAGGCTGCGCGGTCGCCCGACAGGCCATCACGGCGGCGATGAAGGGCCGGATGACGGACCGGATGGCAAGGGCCCGGGCGACAACGGCGGCCCACCCCCGCCACAGCTGCCCGCGCCGCGCCCCACCCCTGCCCTGCCTGCGCCGGAGCCCGCCTGATGCTCAAGCCGATCGGCGCCATCGTCTCCCTGCTCGCCACGGCCGGCCTCGCCGGATGCAGCCTCGCGCCCCATTATGTCCGCCCGGAGCTGCCGGTGCCGCCGAGCTGGCCGATCGGCGATGCCTATCTGCGCCAGTCCGAGGCGGCGCTGCCCAGCGTTGCCTGGGCAGACGTGTTCCGCGATCCCGGGCTCCAGACGATCATCGGCCAGGCGCTGAACAACAACCGCGACCTGCGCATCGCCGTCGCCAACATCGCCGCGGCGCGCGCGCAATATCGCATCCAGCGCGCGGACCTGTTACCCGAGGTTGATGCCGGCGCCCGCTATGGCTTTTCGGGGGGCGGCAGCAGAACCGGCAGCATCACCTCGGGTGGAGGCACGACGGCAGGCGGCACGGGTGTTGTACCTGGCACTGGCACCGGCAACACGACGGGCGGCACGGGCACGACGACCGGCGGAACGGGCACAACGGGCACAACGGGCACCACCACGGCCAGCAGAAGCGGCGGCGGCAGCAGCAGCTTTTCGTTAGACGTCGGCGTCACCGCCTTCGAGATTGACCTGTTCGGCCGCGTCCGCTCGCTGACTACCGCCGCGCAGGACCGCTATTTCGGGCAGGAAGCCGCCGCCCGCGCGACCCGGCTGGCATTGGTCGGCGACATCGCCACGGCGTGGCTCAACTACGCCGCGGACGCGACGCTGCTGCGGGTGGCGCAACAAACGGCAGAGGTTGCGCAAAGCAGCGTGCGCCTCACCAACGCGCGGCTGCAAGGCGGCATCGCCCCACGCACAGACCTGTCCCAGGCGCAGACCGTGCTGGCGGCGGCGCAGTCGGACCTTGCCGCCCAGCGTACGGCGGTGGCGCAGGATGCCAACGCGCTTCAGCTGCTGGTCGGCGCGCCGGTCGATCCGCGCTTGCTGTCCACCGACATCGAACAGGCGGCGAACACCGTCGCGGCGTTGCCGGCGGGACTAGATTCGGCCATCCTGCTGCGGCGACCTGACGTGGTGCAGGCCGAATACGAGCTGCGTGCCGCCAATGCGGAGATCGGGGCGGCGCGCGCGGAGCTCTTTCCCCGCCTGTCGCTCACCGGGCTGGTCGGCTTTGCCAGCAGCGCGCTCACCAGCCTGTTCAGTGGCGGCGCCTTCAATTATTCGGTTTCGCCCAGCCTCTCCTACCCGATTTTCCGCGCAGGCGCCGGGCGAGCCGGCGTGGCTTATTCCCAGGCGCAGCGCGATGCGACGCTCGCCAACTACGAGCGCACCATCCAGACGGCCTTTCGCGAAACCGCCGACGCGCTTGCCCGCGAAGGCACGCTGGCGGAGCAGTTGCGGGCGGATCGCGCGGGCATTGCGGCCGCGAACACGACCCTGAACCTCACCAATGCGCGCTATCGCGGCGGCATCGACACCTTCCTGTCGAGCCTCGACGCGCAGCGCTCGCTCTACGCCGCGCAACAGTCGCTGGTGCAGACGTTCCTGGTCGGCGCCGCCAACCGCGCGACGCTGTACCGCGTGCTGGGCGGCGATGCGACGCTGGACGCGACCGCCCGCGGCCCGGTGCCGGTGACCCCGGCCGGCGCGCCGCGGGCCGAGCAGCCGCTGCCGCCCGCGAACCCCGGCGCTGCATCCCCTCCCGCCGGGCCGATCCGTTCGCTCGGCCGCTGATCGCGACGACTTGACGAGGCGGCGTTACGGGTGCTGACTGCGCCCATGGCCAACGACACGCCCGACCCGTCCGCCTTTTTCCGCGAGCTGATCGGGCAGTTCGCTGCCGGCGGCGGCGCGGGTGGCGGCAAGCCGGATGACCTCGCCCGCATGGTGGCAGGCGCAGCCGCCGCCACGGGTAGCGCGCAGGCGGCGTTCAAGACGATGGCGGATCGCGCGATGGCCGCAGCCAACATCCCCGGGCGTGGCGAGATCGAAGAACTTGCAACGCGCATTTCGCGAATCGAGGCGGCGCTGTTCCGGATCGAGGCGCGGCTGGCCGAACTCGGCGGCGGCGCGGATCAGGGCTAGGCAAAAGTCACTTTCACCGGACACGCCGGCGCACGCCTCCTCCCCCATCACCAGTGGCGGCCACCGGACGATGGGCCCGCTCCCCACATGGAGGGCCGGTCATCAGTTCACCGGTGAAGCTGATCCACACGCGCCGCTTCGGAGACAACCGAGACTGGTTCAGAAAATCGTGGAACCAGGCCAAGTGGAGTGCGCAAGGGACCGCCGAGCACTTCGTGCAGGACTACCCCGTCGCTATCGCGCCCCACCGGCACCATTGGCGGCACCCATTTCCAGATTCCACCGGCGGCGCAGGGCAAGCTGGTGCGCTGCGTCGGGGGGCAGGTCGGGGCCGCCAATCCGACCGGCTGCTTTCATTCCGTTGATGCGGGTGAGGCCAGCTGGTTCGACCTTGCCAGCGCCATTTCGAGCAGCCGCGTCGCCACGGCGGCCCAGCGCCCGTGGTCGAAGCGATCGCCACCGCCGACTATCCGACGCGCGCGCCGCCCCGTTGATTCGCGTTTCAGTACCACCAGGACCACCGACGCGTTCGACCGAAGTCGAGCAGCGGCCTTGTTGCCGCCGACGCTTCTGCCGCGTCGGCTCCAAGCGCACCCATTGGCGAAAGAGGATCACATGCCCCCAAGACGTTCATCACCGAGGTGGTCGGTCAGGTGGGCATGCGGCAAGCAGATGAAGCGAGGCGGGATGATCGTGGTTTCCTCCTGACCGATCAGCGCAATCGCGACGACTTCTACGATTTCCCGTGGCCTTACCCCAGACCGCGACAACGATCCGCTCAGGAAAGCACCCAGCCATGTCTATGTGCCTTTCGGCAGAGCTCCCGGATCTGCGTCGGCGCTGGCTACCCGAAAGCAAGCGCTGCTGGCGTGCGGCGAATCCTGCGGGCATTCAGCCTTGGACCCTTGCCCCCGACAAACCGGAGCTGGTCCGGCAACTGACGCTGCATTCCAGCTGGGCGTGTGCGTTCTTCCCTGGTCTGCCGGTATCTCCCGCCGTCAATCCGCCGCCGCGTGCACTGCGCCGCTGGGATGCGGCCGGCGCGTTATCCACACCAGGGCGCCCAGCACCACGCAAAGCCAGGCCGACACCCGGAACAGGTCGGTTGACGCAAGCAGAAAAGCCTGTCCGACCATCTGTCGGGTGACGGCTGCGGCCGCCTGAACGTCGGTCATACCCATCCGGGCAAGGCCTGCGCGCGCCATCTGCCACGGCATGCCCGTGCCGACCGCGTCGGCCAGATGGCCCTGGTGGAGCGCCTCGCGCCGGTCCCAGCTGGTGGTGATGATCGAGGCGGCGAAACCGCCGGCGACGATGCGCGCGAAGTTGGACAAGCCGGTGGCGCTCGGCAGCCGCTCGGGCGGCACGCCGTCGAGCAGGATCGTCAGCATGGCCAGAAAGAACGTGCTCATTGCGATGCCCTGCACCATCAACGGGATCACGAAATCGCTGAAGCCCGCATTGGTGTTGAGGTCGGATCGCATCCAATAGGAAGCGGCAAAGGCGGCAAACGCGATCGTCGCCAGGATGCGCGCGTCGATCTTGCCCGACAGCCGCGCCACGAACGGCGTTAGCACCACCGCCACCGCCCCCGACGGCGCCGCGACCAGCCCCGCCCAGGTGGCGGTGTAGCCAAGCTGCGTCTGCAGCCACAGCGGGAATAGCAGGGTATTGGCGAAGAACACGGCATAGCCGAGGCTGAAGGCGAGGTTGCCGAGGCTGAAGTTGCGGCCCTTGAACAGCGTCAGGTCGACGATCGGGTGCGCGTCGGTCAGCTCCCAGATCAGCCAGGCGAGAAAGCCGATGACAGCCACCACCGCCATGATGCAGATGGTGGTGTCGTTGAACCAGTCGGCGTTCTTGCCGAGGTCGAGCATCACCTGCAGCGACCCCACCCATACCACCAGCAGCCCCAGGCCGACGGTGTCGATCGGCAGCTTGCGCGTCGGCGTCTCGCGGCTCTTCAGCTGGGTCCAGCAGGTCAGCGCCACGAAGATGCCGAACGGCACGTTGATGAGGAAAATCCAGCTCCAATGGTAGTTGTCGGAGATGTAGCCGCCCAGGATCGGCCCCATGATCGGGCCGATCAGCGTCGTCATCGACCATACGCCAAGCGCGGTGGAGCGCTTGTCCGGCGGAAACACGGAGATCAGCAGCGCCTGGCTGCCCGGCATCATCGGCCCCGCGACACCGCCCTGGAGTACGCGAAACACGATCAGCGACGGCAGGTCCCAGGCGATGCCGCACAGGAACGAAGCGATGGTGAACAGCACCACCGACACGCAGAACGTCTTCACCACCCCGAAGCGGCCCATCAGGAAGCCGGTGAGCGGCACGCCGATGCCGTTGGCGACGGCAAAGGCGGTGATCACCCATGTCGACAAGTCGCTCGACACGCCGAGGTTGCCGGCGATGGTTGGCAGCGAGACGTTGGCGATGGTGCTGTCGAGCACCATCATGAAGGTGCCGAGCGCCAGTGCGAACGCGGTGAGCGCGCGCTGGCCACCGACCATCGGCGCTGCCTGGGGAGGTCCGGAAGCCATCAGCCGGTGCCTAGCGGTTCGCGGCGATGATCTGCCGGATGCGCGCCTCGACGGCCGGATCGCGCGCATCGCTCGGCTGGGCCGCATAGGCCTGCTTGCCCGGCGCCCCGATCCGCGGCCCCGACGTGTCGGCGGTATCGACGACCGCGTCGACCGACAGGCCGATCCGCAACGGATTGGCGCGCAGCTCGCGCGGGTCGAGCGCAATGCGCACGGGAACGCGCTGAACGATCTTGATCCAGTTGCCGCTGGCATTCTGCGGCGGCAGCAGCGCAAAGGCATTGCCGCTGCCCGCGCCCAGGCCGATCACCTTGCCATGGTACACGACATCGCTGCCGTACATGTCAGCGGTAATCGTCGCCGGCTGGCCGATACGCAGGTCTTTCAGCTGCGTTTCACGCATGTTGGCGTCTACCCACGCACGATCGAGCGGCACCACCGCCATCAGCGGCGTGCCCGCGGCGATCTGCTGCCCGAGTTGAACGGTACGCTGCGCCACCACGCCGTCGATCGGCGCCGTGATGTGCATATGGCTGTGCGTGATCGCGGCGCGGCGATAGCCGGCGATCGCGGCGAGTACCGCGGGGTTGGTGTCAACGCTGGTGCCCTGCACCGTCGCCTGGCTCTGCGCCTGCTGGCTGCGTGCGAGGTTGAGGTTCGCGGCCGCTACCTTCACCGCGTCGGCGGCGTGGGCGAGTTCCTCGCCGGAGATCGCCCCTTCCGCCGCGGCGCCCCGTCGCCGGCGGTAGTCGTCCTGCGCGCGGGAAAGCTCCGCCTGCGCCTGAACCACCGCGGCGCTCCCCTGGTTGACGCGCGTGAAGTCGGCGCGCGTGGCGCGCACCGCGCGCGCCAGTTCGGCTTCGGCGGAGGCGAGGGTGACGTCCGCCGTTGCCGGATCGAGGTCGATCAGCGGCTGTCCGGCCTTCACCGCCTGGGTATTGTCCGCGTGGATCGCGATCACCTGCCCGGCATCACGCGCCGTGATGGTCACCACGTCGCCGGCCACATAGGCGTCGTCGGTCTCTTCCTCAGGCTTGGCGAGCAGGAAGTGCATCACCGCCCAGACCAGCAGGGCGACTACCACCAGCACGGCAAGTACGGTCAGCCAGCGGCGGCGGCCCTTCGGGTTGCCGCGCGGCACGTCGGCTGGCTTGGCGGCCGGCTCAGCCGCCGCCGCCGGTGCATGAACGGCCGGCGCCGGCTCGGGTCGGGCGTCGTCATGGGCCGGCGGCACGCGGGTATCGGTCATGGCTGAGTGTCCCGGCTGGGGTCAAAGCCGCCGCCGAGCGCCAGCACCAGCTGGACGCGCGCGACCGCGGCATCGGTGAGAAGGTTGACGTCGCGCAGCTGCGCATCGAGCAGACGCACGTCGTTGTCGACCAGATCGAGCCGCGATTCGAGGCCGCTGCGCACGCGCACGGCGTTGAGGCGCCCGGTCTCGGCATAGCCGCGCACCACCTCGCGCTGGCGGGCGCGTTGCTCGCCCAGGCTGCCGATCCGGGCCAGTGCGTCGGCGGCTTCGCGCACGGCGGTGACCACCGTGTCGTTGTAGCTGGCAGTGGCAAGATCCACCGCAGCGGTCGCCCCCGCCAGACCAGCGCGCAACCGCCCGGCATCGAAGATCGGCAGGTGGATCGCGGGGCCGGCCCCGACCGTCGCCGCGTCGAGCGAGAAGAGGTTGCCGATGCCGATCGCCTGCAGCCCGGCCAGCGCGGAGAGATTGACGTTGGGGTAGAAGGCGCGACGCGCGACCTGCCGACCGGCAAGCGCCGCTTCGATCCTCGCCTGGGCCGCGGCCACGTCCGCGCGTCGGGCGAGCAGATCGGCCGGGATCGTCGCGGGCAGCGCCAGGGCGGCGTCAAGGTGCAGGGCGCTCGCCCCCAGTGTTGCGGGGTAATCGACGCCACGCCCCGCCAGCGCCGCCAGCGCGTTGGCCGCCAGCACGCGCGCACCCTGGGCGCTGACCAGCGACTCGCGCGCCTGTGCCAGCAAGGTCGTAGCCGCCTGAAGGTCGAGCTTGCTGGCAAGCTGGTTGCGGATCTGCACCTGCACCAGCCGCACCGTGTTCTGCCGGGCGGTGATGGTGGTTTGCGCGATCGCCGCCTGCCGTTCCGCCCGCACCAGCTCCAGATAGGTCTGCACCGCCGATCCGGCGAGCATCAGCCGGGCCGCCTCCACGTCCAGCGCGGTCGCGCGCAGGCTTTCCGCTGCGCCCTGGATCGCCGCCCGCTGTCGCCCGAACAGGTCCAGGTCGTAGCCAAGATTGGCCTGCGCCGTGCCGATGAACCGCACTGTTCCTGCATAAGGCGGCGGAATGGTATAGGCGCCGCTCAGCCGCGAAACCTGCGGGTTGACGTCCAGCGTGACGTTCGGCGCCCCTTCCGCGCGCCGCTGGCTGAGTGCCGCCTGCGCCTGCCGCACGCGCGCCAGCGCCTCGTCGAGCGAAGGGTTGCCGGCCTGCACGTCGCTCACCACCCGATCGAGTTGCGGGTCGCCGAACGCGCGCCACCAGCTGGGGTCGACCTGCGGCAGCGGTGCGACGGTTCCCGCCGCCCCTAGCCCCAGATCGGTTGCCGCCTTGGGCGCGAGCGCCGGCCGCGTGTCGGGGATCGAGCACCCGCCGAGCAGCACCGCCGCCAGCAATGCGCCCCTTGCCGCCGCCCGTGTCGCCCCCCGTGCCGCCCCCCGTGCCGCCATGCCGCTGTGGCTCATCGCGCTGCCTCTTCGGTCTGTGCGGCCGCTTGCAGCGAGTCGCGCAATTGTTGAAGCTGATCGATCAGCCCCGCCAGGTCGTCACGATCGAAGGCGCCCAGCCACTCGTTCCACAAGGCGATCACGTCCACCTTGACCCGCTGGGCGAGGTCGGCACCCTCCTCGGTGAGGGCCAGCTTCACCACCCGGCGATCGTCGGACGCACGCTCACGGGTCAACCATCCCGCCGCTTCCAGCGTGTCGACCAGCCGCGTGGTCGCACCGCGGTCATAGCTGATCTCCCGTGCAAGCTCGGCACAGGTGGACGCGGCGCCAAGACTGATGGAGATCAAGGCCGACCATTGCATGCCACTCAGCCCATGGCGCGCGAACATCGGCTCCATCGCGACCTGCGCCAGCTGATGGCAGCGGCGAACCAGATAGCCGACGGATTGATCCGGCATGAACGTGGCGGCAGTGTAGAAGCCCATACGATTGCCTTGGCAATGATTGCGCCGGCAGTCAAGTATCGTCAGCGAGCCGGGTTTCGGCGTTGCTGCGCCGGCCGCTCGTTAACCGCCGGACTTCGGCTTCCCCAGCTCGCGCCAGCTCTTTTCGTGAACCTCGACCCCGAACTTCTTCGCCGCGGCGGTGATCCGCTTCCACGCCGCATCGCGGTCGGCGTCGGTCACGTCCTTGACTTGGTCGAAGCGGGCGATCGCGTTGCGGACATGGCCTGCATCCTCGATCGGCTCCTTGCGCTGCTTGGGAAAGGCGAACTTGCCGTCATCCAGTTCTTCGCGGTCCTGCTCGTCCAGCTTTGCCATCGCGAACTCCTGTTCAGAAAACAGACAACGCGGGAACGGCCGTTGTCGACCTTTCCCGCGTTGCGGTCATTCATCGTCGGCGCCGACGACGCGGTCAGCGGCAGCGCTGCTTGGCGGTGATAGTCCGGTCGATCGCGCGGCCGGCAAAGGCCCCGCCGACCGCTCCGGCAACTGTGCCGAGCGCGCCGTGGCCGAGCACCGAGTTGCCCAGCAACGCACCGCCGGCGCCGCCCGCCACCAGGCCGGTGGTGCCGCTGGAATGGCGGCAGCGACCGCGCGTGCTGCGGTAGGTGCGGTGGTGATGCCGCTTGCCGTGATAGGTCCGCTGTGCCTCGGCCTTGCTGGCCGGCACCACCATCGCCGCCGGCAACGCCAGCGACAGGGCGCCGAGCGCCATCATCAGGTTACGCATGGGTATACTCCTTGGTCATGGAACAGCGACGGGTGCGCAACGTTCGCTCCGCCAGGAAGTTGCGCGCCCGAGGGGAAGATGCGCCAGTCGTTGGGCGAGCGGTGCATCGCGCCCTTCCCCCGCCCGCAACCCGCTGCTATCGCGCCGGCAGTACCCGCATTCGATGCGCCCAGCGACTGCCCGCGCGGCTCCCCCGCCGCCTCCCCGAGCGTTCTGGGCGCAGACCAGGAAGGACGCTCGCATGACCGCCATTGGCCAGGATTCGCTCGGCACCCGCTCCACGCTGGAGGCCGGCGGAAAGACCTATCAGTATTTCAGCCTTGCCAAGGCTGCCGAGAAGTTCGGCGACATCTCGCGCCTGCCCTTCTCCATGAAGGTGCTGCTGGAGAACATGCTCCGCTTCGAGGACGGCAAGACCGTGACCGAGGCGGATGTGCAGGCGATCATCGATTGGCAAAAGGACCCGGCCAATCCCAATCGCGAGATCCAGTATCGCCCGGCGCGCGTGCTGATGCAGGATTTTACCGGCGTGCCCTGCGTGGTCGACCTCGCGGCAATGCGCGATGCCATCACCAAGCTCGGCGGCGACGCGGCCAAGATCAATCCGCAGGTTCCCGTTCACCTCGTCATCGATCACTCGGTCATGGTCGACGAGTTCGGCACGCCGCAGGCGTTCGAAGACAACGTCGAGCTTGAATATCAGCGCAACGGCGAACGCTATGAGTTCCTGAAGTGGGGCTCCAAGGCGCTCGACAATTTCCAGGTGGTACCGCCGGGCACCGGCATCTGCCATCAGGTGAACCTCGAATATATCGGCCAGGCCGTGTGGCACACGCCCAGCGTCGGCCCGAACGGTGACGGCACCCCGGTCGCCTACCCCGACACGCTGGTCGGCACCGACAGCCACACCACCATGATCAACGGCCTCGGCGTGCTCGGCTGGGGCGTCGGCGGCATCGAGGCGGAAGCGGCGATGCTCGGCCAGCCGGTGTCGATGCTGATCCCGGAGGTGGTCGGCTTCAAGCTGACCGGCGCGCTCGGCGAAGGCATCACCGCCACCGATCTGGTGCTGACGGTCACCCAGATGCTGCGCGCCAAGGGCGTGGTCGGCCGCTTCGTCGAATTCTTCGGCCCCGGCCTCGATCACATGACGCTCGCCGACCGCGCCACCATCGCCAACATGGCGCCCGAATATGGCGCCACTTGCGGCTTCTTCCCGATCGACGAGCGCACCATGGAATACATGCGCCTCACCGGTCGCGCCGACAACAGCATCGCGCTGGTCGAGGCCTATGCCAAGGCGCAGGGCATGTGGCGCACGGCGGATAGCCCCGATCCGATCTTTTCCGACACGCTGGAGCTCGACATGAGCACCGTCGTGCCGAGCCTCGCCGGCCCCAAGCGCCCGCAGGACAAGGTCAGCCTCAACAAGGTCGACGAGGTGTTCAACGGCGACCTCTTCAAGATCTACCACAAGGAGCGCCCCGAGCGCGTCGCGGTAGCCGAACGCGACCATGACATCGGCGATGGCGATGTCGTGATCGCCGCGATCACCAGCTGCACCAACACCTCCAACCCATCGGTGCTCGTCGCCGCCGGCCTGGTCGCGCGCAAGGCCAATGCGCTGGGACTGAAGCCCAAGCCATGGGTGAAGACCAGCCTCGCGCCGGGCAGCCAGGTGGTCACCGATTACCTCGACAAGGCGGGCCTGACGCAGGATCTGAACGCGCTCGGCTTCAATCTCGTCGGCTATGGCTGCACCACCTGCATCGGCAATTCGGGCCCGCTCGCGGCGCCGATCTCGATGGCGATCAACGAGAACGACCTCGTCGCCGCGTCGGTGCTGTCGGGCAACCGCAACTTCGAAGGCCGCGTGTCGCCGGACGTGCGCGCCAACTTCCTTGCCTCGCCGCCGCTGGTAGTCGCTTATGCGATCAAGGGCACGGTGACGCAGGACATCGTCGAAACGCCGATCGGCCAGGGCAAGGACGGGCAGGACGTCTACCTGCGCGACATCTGGCCGTCGAACGAGGAGGTTTCCTCGGTGATGACCGCCAACATCGACGATTCGATGTTCCGTTCGCGCTACGGCAACGTCTACGCCGGTGACGCCAACTGGCAGCGGATCGAGGTCACCGGCTCCGACACCTACAGCTGGCCCGCCGGCTCCACCTACGTCGCCAACCCGCCCTATTTCGAGGGCATGGAGATGACGCCCAAGCCGATCACCGACATCGTCGACGCACGCCCGCTGGCCATCCTCGGCGATTCGATCACCACCGATCACATCTCGCCGGCAGGATCGATCAAGGCGGACAGCCCCGCCGGCCGCTGGCTGATGGAACGCCAGGTCGACCGCCGCGACTTCAACAGCTATGGCGCGCGGCGCGGCAACGACAATGTCATGGTGCGCGGCACCTTTGCCAACATCCGCATCCGCAACGAGATGGTGCCGGGCGTCGAAGGCGGCATGACCAGCTACAACGGCGAAACCATGGCGATCTATGACGCTGCCATGCGCCACAAGGCGGACGGCACGCCGCTGGTGATTGTCGCGGGCAAGGAATATGGCACCGGCTCCAGCCGCGACTGGGCGGCCAAGGGCACCAACCTGCTCGGCGTCCGCGCGGTGATCACCGAAAGCTTTGAGCGCATCCACCGCTCGAACCTGGTCGGCATGGGCGTGCTGCCGCTGCAGTTCGCCGCCGGCGTCGATCGCAAGACGCTGAACCTCGACGGCTCGGAAACCTTCACCATCACTGGCGTCGCGGACATCCGCCCGCGTCAGGATGTGGAGGTGACGCTGACCCGCGCCGACGACAGCACGGAAACCTTCGTGACCCGCTGCCGCATCGACACGGTCAACGAGCTGGAATACTTCCTCAACGGCGGCATTCTCCAGTACGTGCTGCGGAACCTGGCGGCATGAAGGCGCTTGCTCTCCTCCCCGCGCTCGTCCTCGCGGCGAGCGCCGCGGCCGCTGCGCCCGCGCCGATCACCGGCCACTGGCTGACCGAAGGCGGCAAGGCCGTGGTCGAGGTGGCCCCGTGCGGCCAGCAACTGTGCGGGCGCATCGTCCGCGTGCTGAAATACACGCCGGGCAAGCCGCACACCGACGTGCAGAACCCCGACGCATCGCTGCGCAACCGGCCGGTCGAGGGTCTCACGATCCTGACCGGCTTCGTGCCGGGCGGCGACCGCTGGCGCGGGCGGATCTATGACCCGGAAAGCGGCCGGACCTATCGGTCCGAACTGATCGCGGCCGGCAACACGCTTCAGGTGAAGGGTTGCATCGCCATCTTCTGCCGCACGCAGACCTGGGCCCGGGCGCGTTGAGCCCGGCACGCTGTTCGAGGGCCCGCACGTGAAAAAGCCGTCCACGGCCGCCAAACTCGATGAGCTTGGCCGCGTGCAATTGTCCAAGAGCTTCTTTCTTCGCGATTTCCTGTATTCGGAGATTGCGGCGATCCATGGCCTGTCGAACATCCCCGACGATCCCGATCTGGCGATCGCGGCAGGCACGCGGCTGTGCGAGGATCTGCTGGAGCCGCTGCAGGACGCCTTTGGGCGGATCGCGATCCGCTCGGCATTCCGTTCGGCGGAGGTCAACGCGCTTGGCCATTCCAAGGGCCATGGCTGCGCGTCCAACGAGCGGAGCTACGCCGGCCACATCTGGGACCGGCGCGATGCCGCGGGCCACATGGGCGCCACCGCCGGTATCGTGGTGCCGAGCTTCGCTGCCCGCTTTGCCGCGCCCGATGACTGGAAGCGGCTGGCCTGGTGGGTGCACGACCACCTGCCCTACAGCTCGATGGAGTTCTTTCCCAACCGCTGGGCGTTCAATCTTCAGTGGCACGAAAAGCCGCTCAAGATGATCTTCAGCCACATTCCCGAGGCGCGCGGCTACCTCACCAAGCCGGGGATGGACGGGCACGACGCCGACCATCGTGCCGAGTGGGACCGCATCCTGCCGGTCGCCTGAGGTTCAGGCTCGCGACCGCCGGCGCGCGTACACGAAATACACCAGCAGGCCGAGCGCGTTCCAGGCCACGAACGCGATCTGGGTCACCGCCTGCAGGCTGGTGAACAGATAGCAGCAGCCAAGGATCGCGAGCGGCGCCACCACCCAGGCCGCCGGCGTGCGGAACGGTCGCTTCATGCCGGGATCGCGGCGACGGAGCACCAGCACGCACAACGCCACGGCGATGAACGCGCAAAGCGTGCCGGCGTTGGCAAGGCTGGCGATGACGTCGAGGGGGGCGAGACCTGCGACCACGGCCACGAACACCGCCGTCACCGCCGTGATCCGCGCGGGCGTTCCTCTGGCCGACACGCGGGCAAGCGACTGCGGCAGAAATCCGTCGCGCGCCATCACCAGGAAGATTCGGCTCTGTCCGTACAGGAACGCCAGCAGCACCGTCGGCAGGGCGATCACTGCGGCGACAGCGACTACCTTCGCGACCTGCCCCTGCCCCAGTTCACGCAGGATCAGCGCCAGCGGCTCCGGGCTGTCGGCGAAGCGGCCGAACGGCACCGCACCGACCGCGGCCGCCGCGACCACCAGGTAGATCAGCGTGCACGCGACCATCGATCCGATAATGCCGATCGCCAGGTCGCGCTCCGGCCGCTTCGTCTCCTCCGCCGCCGTCGATATCGCGTCGAACGAATAGAAGGCGAAGAAGATGATGGCGGCCGCCCCCATCATGCCGTGCTTCACCCCGCCCGCGCCTGCCACGCTGCCATAGCCGAAGGGCGCGAACGGACTGAGATTGGCCGCCTGAAACCGCGGCAAGGCGACCGCCACGAACAGCGCCAGCGTGGCGATCTTCAGCACCACCAGCGCGCTGTTGACGCGTGCGCTTTCGCGGGTCCCCAGCATCAGCAAGCCGGCAACCACCGCGATGATCGCAACCGCCGGCAGGTTGACGACGCCGCCGAGCCCAGGGCCGTTGGCAAGGCTTGCCGGCAGATCGAGGCCGACGCCCTTGAGGAAGCCGACCGCATAGCCGGACCAGCCGACCGCGACGGTGGACACGACCAGCGAATATTCCAGGATGAGGCTCCACCCGACGATCCAGGCGACCACCTCCCCTAGGACCGCATAGCTGTAGGTGTAGGCGCTCCCTGAGGCGGGGATCGCGCTCGCCATCTCGGCATAGCACAAGGCCGCGCACGCGCAGATCGCACCGGCGACCGCGAAGCTCAGCAGCACCGCCGGCCCGGCTCGATCGGCACCGACCCCGATCAGCGTCAAGATGCCGGTGCCCACGATCGCGCCGACGCCCAGCGCCACAAGCTGCGGCCACGAAAGCGTGCGGGCGAGCTGCCGGCCGGCCGGTTCGCCGCCGATTGCCTTGCGGCGGAACAGGCCCGAACTCATCGGCCTTGCACGCGCTGCGTAGGCGTCAGGTCCATGGCGTCTCATCCCCTTGCGTCTTGGTACTGGCCGGATCGTTACACAGCGGGATCGCCCGCGCCAGCATTGCAATGGCGCGGCACCGGCCTATCCAGCAGCGGTCAACCCCGACATCGAGGTGTTTCATGCTGTTGCTCGCCCTGCTGGCCCAGGTCACGCCGGTTCAGCCGATCATCAAGGGCACCGGCCTGCCGCCCGCCGACAGCGAGGAAGCGCAGGTGATGGCGCCGATCAACGCATGGTTCGCGGAGCTGGACGCCGCCGACGCCACCGCGATCGCGGCGCAGATCCGGCTGGAGGGCGGTGGCGGCGCAACCGTGGCAGCGGTCCGGGCAGACGGAACGCGCTCCGTCCGCCATCTCACCTGGCCGCAGTATCTCGCCGGCGTGAAGCCCGGTGGCCCTCGCGTGCACGAGCAGTTCACCGGCACACCCGCGATCGAGATCGATGGCGATATCGCCATGGTGTGGGGCGACTTCCGGCTGACCGCCGACGGTGAGATAGCGACGTGCGGCGTGGATCATTTTGATCTGATCCGCGAAGCGGGCGCATGGAAGGTGCAAAATGTGACCTGGTCGCAACGCGTCACCGGCTGCGAGGGCTGATCGGTCGCCTAGCGCGACGCTGACCCGCGCGGCTTGTCGCCCGCATCCCAAACCTTCTGCCCGCCGACCCAGGTTTCCTGCACCTTGGTCGCGCGCAGGTCGGTGGGAGAGGCCAGCAGCGGATCGCGATCGACGATGATGAAGTCCGCGCGCTGCCCCGGCGCCAGCCGCCCGAACACGTTTTCCGCGAACCCCGCAAAAGCGGCACCGCCCGTGTACGCCCACCACGCCTGCTCGCGCGTGACGCGCTCCTCCGGGCGCCAGCCGCCGAACGGCTGCCCGGCCGCGTCCTGCCGGGTGAACGCCGCCGCCCAGCCCGCCCACGGGTCGGGCCGCTCGACCGGGAAGTCCGACCCGAAGGCGAGCTTGCCGCCGTTCTTCAGCATCGAGTTCCAGGCATAGGCGCCCGCCAGCCGCGCCGGACCCAGCCGCGCCTCTGCCATCGTCCGATCGCTGGTCTGGTGAGTCGGCTGCATCGACGCGATCGTGCCGTGCTGGCCGAAGCGCGGCAGGTCCGCCGGATCGACGATCTGCGCATGTTCGACCCGCCAGCGCCGGTCGCCCTTGTAGGTCGCCGACATCTGTTCGATCGCGTCGAGCACCTGCGCGTTGGCGCGGTCGCCGATCGCATGCACCGCCACCTGATAGCCATCCATCGCCGCCCGGCTCATCCGGTTCTGGAGCTGGTCGTCGGTCATGAAGCCGCTGCCCGACTGCGTCGGCGCGTCGGCATAGGGCTGCTTCAGCCACGCGCCCCGCGATCCCAGCGCGCCGTCGGCATAGAGCTTGATGCCGACCAGCTTCAGCTTGTCCGCATACAGCCAAGGCGTCGGCCCGGTGCCGCCGATCTGGACGGCCGTGTCGACGCCCAGGCCATAGCTCATGATCCGGACCCTGAGCGCGCCGACGTCGCCCATGCGGCGATAGCTCAGCCAGTCGTCGAGGCTGGTGCCCATGTCCGCCGCCGCCGTGACGCCATAGCCGAGCAGGATGCGCTGCGCTTCAAGGAAGGCGGCATCACGTTCCTTGGGAAGCGGCACCGGCACCACCTTGTCGACCAGCTGCTTGGCCGCGTCCACGAACACGCCCGAGGGCTGCGCGCCCAGCTTCTCGATCCGGCCGCCGGCGGGCGAAACGGTGCGCGTCGTGACACCCGCCGCCTTCATGGCAGCCGTGTTGGCCCAGGCGGCATGGCCGTCGGAACGGGCCAGCCACACCGGCCGGCCCTCGACCACGGCATCGAGCGTGGCGGCGGTGGGAAAGCTGCCGAGACCCCATTTCTCCTGGTTCCAGCCCCCGCCCAGGATCCACTTCTTGTCGGGATTGGCCGCCGCATAGGCCGCGATCCTGGCAAGCGCCTCGTCGAGGGAATTGGTATCCGACAGGTCCAGCTCCAGCGCGCGGAACCCCAGCTCCATGATGTGGCCGTGCGCGTCGATCATGCCGGGCAGCAGCACCCGGCCCTTCATGTCGGCGCGCCAGGCGAGCTTGTCGGGGCGCTTGTCCTTGGCGGACAACAGCCGCACGACATGGCCGTCGTTTGAAATCAGCACCGCGTTGAAGCGAATCACCTGGCCGTCCTTGTCCAGCGTTTCGCCGTTGACGTTGTCGACCAGCCCGTCCGCGAGCGCAGTGGTGGAGGAAAGCAGCGCCGCAGCGAGCGCGGCTAGGCGAGCGACCCGGCGCCCGGCCGGTGGGGAGAACAGCATGGACCAGGCGCATAAGCGGTGTTCCCCCACCGCGCCAGATGCTCTAGTCGGCGTCATGGCCACTCAACCCGCCACGCTGCCCCACTCGCTGCCTGTCACGCTTGCGGACGTGGAGATCGCCCACAGCCGCATCGCCGACCAGATCGTGCGCACGCCGACGCTGATCAGCCGCACGCTGAGCAATCTCACCGGCGCGAGCGTGTTCCTGAAGTTCGAGAACCTGCAGTTCACCGCCGCCTACAAGGAACGCGGCGCGCTCAACACGCTGCTGCAACTGTCCCCGGACGCGCGGGCCGCGGGCGTGATCGCCGCATCGGCGGGCAACCACGCGCAAGGTCTTGCCTATCACGCGACGCGGCTGGGCATCCCGTCGACCATCGTGATGCCCACCAACACGCCCACGGTGAAGGTCACACAGACGGAGGGCCACGGCGCCACGGTGATCCTCCATGGTGACACGTTCGATGCGGCCTATGCCCATGCTCGCGTGCTCGAGGGGCAGCGCGGCCTCACCTTCGTCCACCCCTTCGACGATCCGCGCATCATCGCCGGCGCGGGCACGGTGGCTCTTGAGATGCTGGCCGACGTGCCGGGAATCGACACGCTGGTGACGCCGATCGGCGGCGGCGGGCTGATCTCGGGCATGGCGACGGTGGCCAAGGCGCAAGGGCGGCAGATCGAGGTCGTCGGCGTCGAGGCGGAGCTGTTCCCCTCCATGTTCAACCGCATCAACGGCACCGCCATGGCCTGTGCGGGCGACACGCTGGCAGAGGGCATCGCAGTCAAGGAACCGGGCGGCATCACCGCGCGCATGGTCGCCGAACTGGTCGACGACATCGTGCTGGTGTCCGAACGCAGCCTGGAGGAAGCCGTCAGCCTGCTGCTTCAGATCGAGAAAACGGTGGTGGAGGGTGCCGGCGCCGCGGGGCTCGCGGCGCTGCTCGCCCATCCCGATCGCTTCAAGGGACGTACCGTCGGCGTGGTGCTGTGCGGCGGCAACATCGACACGCGCCTGCTCGCCAACGTGCTGCTGCGCGACCTCGCGCGCTCGGGGCGGCTCGCGCGCCTGCGCATCCGTCTCCAGGACCAGCCGGGCGCGCTGTTCAACGTCGCCCGCATCTTCGAGGCGGAGCGGGTCAACATCATCGAAGTCTATCACCAGCGCGTGTTCACCACCCTGCCGGCCAAGGGCCTGATCACCGACATCGAGTGCGAAACCCGCGACCGCGCGCATCTCGACCGGCTGATGGCGGCGCTGACCGCCGGCGGATACGAAGCGAGCATGGTCGAGTTGGCGTAAACCGTCCCCAAATGAATCGCTTTGCCGGGCTGGCAACACTCTCGGTCCCGCGTTAACGTTCTTTGATGGTAAAGCGGCTTTTCAGGACGGCTCGCTCCTCTCATATCGGGGTCACCGCGCAATCGGGCGCGCTTCCTGAAAGGGCCGTTCTCGCGTGACTGCGCCGTTCCGTTTTCCGCGCTTTTTCGTCACCAGCCCTGCCCCCTGCCCGTACCTGCCCGGGCGGCAGGAACGAAAGGTGTTCACGGAGCTGAGCGGCCCGCATGCCGGCGAGCTCAACGACGCGTTGGGGCGTATCGGTTTCCGCCGCAGCCAGGGCGTCGCCTATCGCCCGAGCTGCGCCGGCTGCACTGCCTGCGTCTCGGTGCGGGTGGTCGCGCCGGACTTCGTGCCCAACGCGACGCAGCGCAAGCTGCTGAAGCGCCACGCCGATCTTGAGATCACCGCTTGCCGCCCCTGGGCGACGGATGAGCAGTTCCAGCTGCTGCGCCGCTATCTCGGCACGCGTCATCCGGGCGGCGGCATGGCCGGCATGGACGACGACGATTACGCAGACATGGTGGAGCATTCGCCGGTCCACTCGCTGATCGTCGAATATCGCGAGCCCACCGTCAACGGTGCGCGCGGGCGGCTGGTCGGCGCCTGCCTGACCGATCGGCAGGCGGATGGCCTGTCGATGATCTACAGCTTCTTCGCCGCCGACGACGCCAGCCGTCCGGGCCTCGGCAATTTCATCATCATGGACCACATCATGCGCGCCCGCGAGGCGGGGCTGCCCTATGTCTACCTCGGTTACTGGGTGAAGGGCTCGCAGCGGATGGCATACAAGACGCGC